>Ga0126343_10000007_pt1 | contig 77881 bp, 67 predicted proteins | sample Cyp2metagenome_FD_92531 | JGI IMG/M metagenome (GOLD analysis project Ga0126343, IMG submission 92531) | Coral microbial communities from Lord Howe Island, Old Settlement Bay, Australia - Cyphastrea 2 metagenome | ecosystem: Host-associated > Invertebrates > Cnidaria > Coral ...
ATTATTTTCAGGTATTCCGGTAAGAATTAATGAATGCCAAAGTCTTTTTAATCGACATGTAGTGGTTTTGTCTTATCGGTCATCACCAGATATGCTTTTTAGGGGTGCTGAATAGTTATAATTAATGAGAAAAATATCAATGTAAAAACACAGATTCTGGTTTTGTTACTGTCAGTAGGTCTCATTGCTTTATTGATTGAAAGTTATGCAAATTTCTATTTGCTCTCTGGTGCAGGACGTTTTGATATTCTTTTATCACTATTCATCGTTTGCCCAGTAGTGTTTTTACTTGTTCTAAAAAGCAATATAGCTTCAGATAGTAAACAGCTAGCTGTGCTCTCAGTTGCTATTTATTTGATTCACCCCTTTGCAATGGATATAATGGCCCATGTGTTCGATAGCAAAGAAATAATTTATTTCTTTGCTGTAGTTACATTATCTATATTACTTGCTATTCCATTGATTTTTTTAAATAAAAAAATCAAATTCATCCTTTAACAAATTACTAACAATAGTATTTAGTATGTTTCTTTATAGAGTTGGTAATTGGGCATATCGTCATAAAATCACTTTAATCCCAAAACTACTTAATTTATTTATTAGACTGGTTCATAATTGTGCAATATATAGCGAAACATATATTGGTGCAGGGACCACCTTTGGTTATGGAGGTATTGCCGTAGTAATCCACAAAAGAGTACGTATTGGCAAAAATTGTGTTATCGGCTCAAACGTAACTATTGGTGGACGATCAAAGTCGTTAAATGTACCCGTTATTGGGGATGATGTTTATATTGCTACTGGTGCGAAAATTCTTGGTCCTGTTAAAATTGGCAATAATGTTGTTGTTGGTGCAAATGCTGTTGTCATTAATGATGTGCCTGACAACTGTGTTGTTGCAGGCGTTCCTGCCAAAATAATCAAAGCAGGAATTAATTCAAAGGATTTTTATTGATGCTTACAAGTGCTCTATATAGAAATTCACCTATCTTTATTCAGAATCTATTAATATCATTCAGAGCTTTTATTAGAAAGATTCTCAGAGAAAACCCCGAAAAATTATCACGACTGGATCTGATTGATAACGAATATTCTATTAACAAGCTTGAGGTTTATGGAAATAAGCATCTAGCTATAGCCCTGAATAATGCTTTAGATAACACTAAGTATTATCCAATGAAGATACAAAAAAATAGGGCTGATTTAGAACAGTTTCCTTATTTAACTAAAGATGAACTCCGTAATAGACCAAGTGACTTTCTCAGCAAAGTAAAGCCAAAAATAGTTATAAAAGGAAGCACTAGTGGTACCACTGGTACGCCTTTATCTATTCCCCAATCCATGGATTCCGTGATTCGAGAACAAGCTTTTGTTTCAAGGATGCTGAAATGGGCTGGCTATGAGAAAGATGATAAGCGAGCATGGATCCGTGGTGATCTGATAGTACCTATCAAGCAATTGCCCCCCCCCTATTGGCGATACTCCTGGTTTGAAAATATGATTATGCTCTCATCATTTCATATGACAAGAGAGGCATTACCACTTTATATACAGGCTATGGTTGATTATGGTGTTGATATTATTCAGGCCTACCCTTCGTCTATCGCAACTCTGGCAAAATACCTGGAATCAAAAGGTGAGTATTACCCCGGTAAAATCAAATCAGTAATTACTTCTTCTGAATCACTTACTCCAGAAGATCGTCAAGTGATTGAAGAGCGGTTTCGTTGCAAAGTATTTGATTGGTATGGTCTGTTTGAGCGCGTTGCAGCTATTGCTAATTGTGAATATGGCCGGTATCACGTTTTAACTGATTACTCTTATGTAGAGTTTCTGGATGTTGGAAATGGCCGGCATGAAATTGTAGGTACCAATTTTAATAATCTTTACTATCCGCTTATTCGTTATAAAACGGGTGATCACGTTATTCTTTCCAAGGAGAAAGAGTGCCCCTGTGGCCGCGTTTATCCTATGGTTGAACGTATAGAAGGCAGGGTTGGGGATTACCTGGTGGGTGAAAATGGTCAAAAAGTTCATATCCTCAACCATATTCCAAAAGGGGTCAAAGGCCTGCTGGCTTGCCAGTTTGTACAGGATTCGGCTGATTGTATTCAGGCTGTTGTGGTTATTGACGCTGAAATTTTTGATAATAAACAGAAATCACAATTGGTTACTAATATCAAAGAACGTTTAGGCCAGAATATAATTGTTGTTATTAAAGAAGTTGCTTCAATTCCCAGAACAAAAAATGGCAAGATTAGGCAAGCCATTTGTAGCCTGTAAGGTATTTTATGTCGGTTCTAAGTTATGTAAGGCACCGTTTTCTAGATTGGTTAAGGTATACAAAAAACAAATTAACCAATGATCGAGTTAAATTTAACATGGCTCGTTATAAAAATTCAAAAAACAAAAAAGACAAGTTTGTAATAAAAAAGGAAATGAATGAGTTGAAAAAATACTGGGGTGACATTCCATTGCAGTATATTACTCATGATTTCTATGATAAAAAATGTTCTCTTAGTATCGACGAAATGAAGGAATATATCCCTGGTTATTTTTTTTATCATGTGATTTACCCAAAGTATGATGACATAAAAAAAACCTCCGCTCTTGTTGAGGACAAAATAAAAGCATATTTTTTGTTTAGTGAATTAGGGTATAGAATTGTTAAGCCTTTGTTTGTCACAGAGGAAGGCTGTTTTGATCCAGTAGACTCGGAATTCCTTGATGATAATAATTTGTTAACATGGCTGTCGAAATCTGCCTCATCAAAACTTTTTATAAAGCCTGTGGGGGGTAGAGGTGGAAAAGGTATTATTATCGCTCGACGTGTAAACGATAATTATTATGTTGATGGAAAAGCGGTTAACCTTGACTTCTTAAGCACTTTGAAAGGGCGCTATATTGTTGAACCAGGAATTAAGCAGTCCTCTTACGTCTCATCTGTTTACTCTAATAGCGTAAATACTTTAAGAGTTATTACAAAGCGTTCAAAAAAATCAGGAGAAATACATATCATAGCAATTACTTTACGCATGGGATGTTCTGGTCGCGAAGTTGATAATAGCTCGCAAGGTGGATTGCTAATGGGTATTGATATTGATACAGGTCATTCAACTAATGGTTATGCCGTATATGAATACGGTTCTGAACGTTTCTATCAACATCCTGATACTGGTTATAATTTTTCTGGATTTAATGTAAGAAACTGGACTGAGTTTAAACGTGAATTAATGTCAATAGCTAAAAATATGAAGGCTATTAATCTTGCAGGCTGGGATATAGCAATTACTGATGACGGCCCCCTTGTTATTGAAACCAATGTCCAGTTTGGATTGGACCATACTCAATCTGGTGTAGGTGGACTAAAAAAACACTTCATAGACGGCACCCCCTTAGAACTTTTAAATTGAAATCTTTGTAACTTAATACTATTCAGGTAACTTTCTGGGATCAAATTATTAACATGGTAAAACATGGCGCAGTCAATCTGCCTAATTTAAATTCTTTAGGCTGGGATATCGCTGTCACTGAAAATGGACCAGTGGCTGTTGAAGTAAATGCTGATTATGATATTTTAGCTCAGCAAACCTGCACGCAATCTTTTGGTAGTAATATTGAATACATAAAAGCACTAAAGGAGTATGTTGACTCATCTAATAAAGGTAAAAAATATGCTAAACATTTTAATTATTGGGGTTAATCCTGGTGGTAAAGGAGGTGTTTCTACTGTTATTGGTGTTCAATTAGCTGCAATGGGTTGTATGTGCAACCTATACCATTTGGCTTCAACTAAAGGTGAATCTAAAATACAAAAAATTATTGCAGTCTTTATATCCATACCAAAATGTATATGGTTATTGTCTACAAAGAGAATAGATTTAGTTCATATACACGGGTCAATGAAGGGAAGTTTTTTTAGAAAAAGTATTTTTTTAGCTATTTGTAAATTATTTAGAAAAAAAGTTGTTTATCATATGCACTCACCAGCTATTGAACACTATTTTTCACATCGCCCTACTTGGAAGCTAGGTTTAGCTAAATGGATATTTAATCGGTACGACGCAATAATAGCCTTGGGTGAACACTGGAAGCAAGTACTGACCTCTGTTGCGGGTACGCATACAATTATATATTCAGTTTTTAATGCAGTTGGAAAACATAAGTTACCATCTAGCAATAAAAGTGATAAGTTTACACTATTTGCAATTGGTGAGGTTGGCCACCGTAAAGGTACTTATGATATTTTGAAAATTGCTAAAAAATTGATTAATTGCAAAGATATCGAATTCCGTATAGCCGGCGGTGGTGATGATTTTGATAAACTTAAACAGATTTGCACCGAGGAAGGTTTGGATAACATGGTCACCTGGCTTGGCTGGGTAGAGCCTGAAGTACGTGATCAGGAAATGGTTAATGCAGACGTTTTCTTTTTGCCTGCATACCATGAGGGTATGCCGATGGCTATCCTCGAAGGGATGTGTGCAGATTTGCCTATTCTCTCAACACCTGTTGGAGGCATTCCAGATTGTGTTATTGAAGGAAAAACAGGTTTCCTTGTTCAACCTGGTGATATTGATGGCTTTGTCGACAGAATTTTAAATTTAAAAGACAATCCTCAACTTTTGGTCTCCCTGGGTAAAGCAAGTGGTGAGCGTGCTGTTACTGTTTTTAGCCCGGAACAATTTGCTGAAAATATTATGAATGTTTACAAAAAAGTTCTGAATTCATAAATAAACTAATTTTGATGCTTAACTGTGCAACCCTGTAGTATTAAATTTCTTATTCTGGTTACCTCTTACAGAGGGATTTTATAAAGCCAAAATGTAGCTGATTTTGGCTTGGATTTTTTTTGCTGTTTTAATAAGGCCACATATCACGTGCCAGATTTGCTTATTAAAAAAACTTCTGAAATCTCCGAGATTGTACTGAAGAAATCGAAAAATGACCATTTTGCTGGTTTTGACCCTTTTGATGGTTTAAATAGTAAGCTGTTCGAATGGCTACCTAGTCTGAAGCGAGGCGTTTTAGGCTTAGCTTGGATTCAGTTTTTCAAGCAATCGCCCATTAACTTCCGACCCTTGCTCGGTGTGCCAAAACGCCGCAATCCCAAAGGTGTAGGCTTGTTCATTCTCGGATTACTGGAAGACTTTCACCGGACTGAGGATGCCAGCTTTTTACAGGAAGCCACCGAGTTGGCGGACTGGTTGCTAACTCAGCAATGCGACCGTAAGCAATGGCATCACTCCTGTTGGGGGTATCATTTTGATTGGAAGGCCAGGGCTTTTTATGTCCCTAAAGGTAAACCAAATGTGATTACCACCATTTATGTAGCTCAGGCGCTCTTTACACTGGCGGATATGCTTGATGATTTGGATAGTAAAAAACTGGCAGCTACTTACCGACAACCGGCACTAGATGCTGCAGAGTTCATAGTTAATACCCTTTATACAGAAGCAGATGGCCGCAGTTTCTTCGCCTATATTCCTGGAGAAACGGCTTTTGTCCATAATGCCAGCCTCTGGGCGGCTGCGTGGGTAGCTGTGGTTTCTGCTTATACAGATAATTCCACTTACAAAGCACTGGTGCTAAAAGTTGCTCGGCAGTCTGTTAATGAACAGGGAAAAAATGGTTCCTGGGTTTATGGTGCCCGCCATCACCATCAGTTTATCGATGGCTTTCATAGTGGTTATAACCTGGAGGCTCTGGATCTGATTAGACGATCATTGAATACTGATGAGTTTGATCTGGCCATTAGCAAGGGCTTCAGCTACTACAAAGACAATTTCTTTGAGCAGGATGGAACTGCCAAATATTATAATAACAATCGTTACCCACTGGATATGCACTCGGTTTCTCAAGCTATCATTACCCTCATTAAGTTGGCCGGCATTAATGGTGATACCCAAGGGGATTTGGCCTTGGTAGAAAGAGTAATACAACAATCACTGAATACTTTGTATTTGCCAGCTAAGCAGCAGTTTGTTTATCAGAAAACCAGACGATACACAAATACCATTAACTATATGCGTTGGACTCAAGCCTGGGTTTATTATTCGTTTAGTTATTGGCTACGTTATCAGCATGATAATAATGTTTAATCTCATCGGAACTGGAATCTTAAAGTAGAGGGCTACTTTGAAGGCTTTTTTAATATTTATCGCTTTGTGCTTTTCAGGTTTTTTAGCTAGCTGCCAATCTATTCAACTTCAACAGAGGTTGATGCCTCAGTACTATGGTGCTGTTGTAAATGATGGCAAAGATGATAGTGTAGCGATTAATGCAGCTCTCAATGCTCTCAATCCTGGAGAAACCCTGTTTTTCCCTGCAGGTGTTTATGATCTGGATGAACCGTTAAGGCGAGATCACCTGGATAGTAATATTATTACCGGCGAAGTGGGTAGCATTTTACGGAAGACCCAAGCTTTTAAAGGGGAATATATTTTTTATATCCGCTTTAGTAAAGATGTGACTGTTTCTGGCCTGACTTTTGAGGGGCTAACAACAGACACAGACCAAGTTCAGTGGGGTGAGCAGGGGCTTTTTCTCGGGAGTACTCGAAATAGCAGGCTCTTCAATAATACCTTTCGGGATTTTGGTGATGCCTGCCTGCGGGTGACTACATCTTCTTCTGACCCCATCAAAGGGGTCAATTCTTATAATGCGCTCATAGAACACAATCGTTTTATCAATTGTACCCAGATTACCACCACTCAGGTAATTGATGGTTATGGTGGCACTGAAAATATTACTGCACAATGGAATTATTTTGATGGACTAAAGGGTTCATTAAAATTTTGTTCTAAGGAGCCTGTGGCTGGAGGGAGAGTACTTAACAATATTTTCTCCCATGGCAAAGGCAATGCCATTGAGGTTTGTTCGTACGGTGATATAGAAGTTGCAGGTAACTATATTGCTGATAATCAGCAATATGCAATGAACTTCTATGAAAACCGACCCTTTGCATGGGATAACCACTGGATTCATAATAATGTTATTGATCACAGTCTCGCTGGAATTGCTTTTTGGGGTCTGCAAATAAATTCGGATTATGGGCCTGTCAAAAATATAAATATTGAACGCAACTGTTTCGCCAATATTCGAGGTGGTGAGCATCTTCATCCTGGTGTTATCCGGTTAACCAGTAATCATTCCACAAAGTCTTATGATGGAATTTATGTAGCTAATAACCGTTTCTACAATATTTCGGATAATCAGATGATTTATATTCGACCCACAGCAACTAATGTGGTTTCTGAAAATAATGAATTATCAAATTATTCTTGCAGTACAGAATCCTTAGCTAAACTTGCCAAACCAGATTTTTGGTTAAGCAACCATCTATCTTCAAATTATCAGAGCCATTGGGTGGATCTGATCAATTGTCTAACTAATCGTTGATGTATTCTTAGCTCCGATTACTTTTTTTTGATTTTTACTAAATATTCATGAAAGAATTCCAATTTCTAAATTGCCGGATGCATTCGGCCTCTATGGCTCAAACTCTTGAGGTCATCAAACAACGTATACAGAAGAAGATATTTACCCAACATGTAGTGGTCAATGTTGCCAAGCTTGTACATATGCAAAAAGATGTACAGTTAAAAGAATCCGTTGAAGCCTGTGATATTATCAATATTGATGGTATGGGTGTTGTCCTGGGTGCCCGCTTTTTAGGGAATGATGTGCCTGAGCGTGTGGCGGGTGTTGACCTGTTTTATAACCTGATTGGAATGTCTGAGCAGGAAGGTTTCCCGGTTTTTTTACTTGGGGCTACGAGTGATGTAGTGGAAGAAACCTCCCGTCGGCTTCAGGCCCAACATCCTAAACTTAATCTTGCTGGTTTTCATCACGGTTATTTTTGGGATGATGAAGAGGCAGTAGTTAAACAGATTAAACAAAGTGGAGCAAAGCTCCTTTTTGTTGCCATAACCAGCCCCAAAAAAGAAAACTTTATTAATAAGTGGCAAGACCGTCTGGGCGTCGATTTTGTAATGGGCGTGGGTGGTACTTTTGATGTGGTAGCAGGCAAGGTTAATCGGGCACCCTTGTGGATGCAGAAATATGGACTTGAATGGTTCTACCGGATTATTCAGGAACCGCGCCGAATGTGGAAGCGGTATCTGGTAACCAATAGCAAGTTTGCCTGGTATTTGTTGCGGGAAAAATTTGGCAGTAAATTTTGAAAAAAACAGGGATTATGTGGGCCCACCCCGCCAGGGAAAATTCCTGGAAGGTGCCCGAATTTAGTGGCGTTGATCGCTACACGACGGCGGCCGAATTAATGGAGATTCCCCAGCGGTCCTGCTGGGGGAGGGTGTTATTGGGGGTCGGGTTGGTCTTCAGTCAGCAGTTCGCCGTAAATTCTTTTATTCCTGCGCACAGGCAGGAACAGGCCGGTGATAAAGGCAATGCTGGTGGCGATAACAACAAACAAGCCGTTGCGCCAGAATGCGTCTGCGCCCAGACTAAGACCGTCGTATATGCTGGCCAGCAAGGCTGGAGCCAGGGACGTCTGCTCAGTCTCTACGGTGCCTGGCAAGAGTAGTAATATGGCTGTTGCCATCATCAGTGGGCGTTTGGCCCTTATTGGCCACTTGCGCACCAGCAGCCACAGGCTGAGCAGGCAACCAAGTGCGCCGACAAGGTAAATGCCCCAGCCCCATAAATATTGCGTATCCGTCATCAATGCTCCTGCTGCCACTGCTGGATGGGTGGCGGGTAAGTATGTATCTCTCCAGATGATACCGCAGTCTGTTGCCACAGGTTCAGGCCGGTTCACTGGCGGTGTGTCGAAATGCTCACGCCGTCTGAGCGCACTGCCGATCCGGCAGCACATCCGTGCATTTTGCCTTAACTGCCCGGAGATTGAAAACCACCGGCAGCGAATTGTCGGCCGTTATTTGCTCTGTTTTGTTGGTGGTTGATGGTTGCAGGGTTGAAATTCTGATCGCTGCCCATATCTCGGCTCTAGCGACTTGAGCAACGCAATGATTGATCATGAGGTTCCAATGACCACCGAAACAACAAAAGAGACGTTAGGCTTTCAAACTGAGGTGAAGCAGCTGCTGCACCTTATGATTCACTCCCTGTACTCCAATCGGGAGATTTTTCTGCGTGAGCTGATCTCTAACGCTTCTGATGCGGCAGATAAACTGCGCTACGAAGCCCTGCACAACAGCGCCTTGCTGGAGAGCGATCCCAATCTTGAGATTCGGGTGGATTTTGACAAGGACGAAAAAACCGTGACCATCGCCGACAATGGCGTTGGCATGAACCGCGAAGATGTGATTGCCCACCTGGGCACCATTGCCAAATCCGGCACTGCAGACTTTTTGAAAACACTGACCGGCGATCAGAAAAAAGACTCCCGGCTGATTGGTCAGTTCGGGGTGGGTTTCTATTCCGCCTTTATTGTTGCGGACAAAGTAACCGTTGACACCCGCAAGGCCGATTCCACCATGGCGGTGCGCTGGGTGTCCGACGGCTCCGGCGAGTTCACCGTTGAGAATATCGACAAACCACAGCGCGGCACCACCATTACCTTGCACCTGAAGTCCGACGCCGAAGAGTTTGCTGATGGTTGGCGCCTGCGCAATATCATCCGCAAGTATTCTGACCATGTTGCCATTCCTGTCCTGATGCGCAAGGAAGAGACGGCAGCGGGCGATGAGGACGAGGAGAAAAAAACCGGGGACAAAGCGCCGGAGTGGGAAACCGTCAACACCGCCAAAGCGCTGTGGACCCGTTCGCGCAGTGAGATTACCGATGAAGAGTACAAGGAGTTCTACAAGCACATCAGCCACGATTATGTGGAGCCGCTGAAGTGGAGTCACAACCGGGTTGAGGGCAAGCTGGAGTACAACAGCCTGCTCTACATTCCCGCCAAGGCACCGTTTGACCTTTATAATCGCGACATGCAAAAAGGGCTGAAGCTCTACGTGCAACGGGTATTTATCATGGATCAGGCCGATGAGTTCCTGCCCATGTACCTGCGTTTTATCAAAGGTGTGGTGGACTCCAATAACCTGTCACTGAATGTCTCCCGGGAGATTCTGCAAAAAGATCCGGTGGTGGACAGCATGAAATCGGCGCTCACCAAGCGGGCGCTGGACATGCTGGAGAAGATGGCGAAAAAAGAGCCGGAACTCTACGCCACCTTCTGGCAAGAGTTTGGTCAGGTGCTCAAGGAAGGTCCGGCCGAGGACTACGCCAACCGCGAGCGCATTGCCAAGCTGATGCGCTTTACCACCACTTGCAGCAAAGACGGTGCTCAGGATCAGTCCCTGGAAGACTACATCAGTCGTATGCAAGACGGGCAGGACAAGATCTACTACATCACCGCTGAAACGCCAAAAGCGGCAGCCAACAGCCCTCATCTGGAAGTGTTTCGCAAAAAAGGCCTGGAAGTGCTGCTGCTGTCCGACCGGGTTGATGAGTGGCTGATGTCCCACCTGTTTGAGTTTGATGGCAAGTCGTTTGCGGATATCGGCCGTGGTGATCTTGACCTTGGCAAGCTGGACTCTGAAGAAGAGAAACAAGCTCAGGAAGAGGCCGCCAAGGTCAATGAGGACCTGGTGAAGCGCATTGGCGATGTGCTGGGTGGTGATGTGGAGGAGGTGCGGGTGACGCATCGCCTGACCGACTCGCCTGCCTGCTTGGTGGTGGGGCAGCATGATATGGGGCTGCAAATGCGCCGTATTATGGAGGCAGCTGGGCAGGCCATGCCGGAGTCCAAGCCGATCTTTGAGATCAATCCTGAGCATCCGTTGGTCAGACGACTGGATAATGAGGCTGATGAAGATCGTTTTGCCGATCTGACCCGGGTGGTGTTTGACCAGGCCAGTCTGGCTGCGGGTGGCCAACTCGATGATCCGGCCGCCTACGTGCAGCGGCTGAACAAGCTGTTGCTGGAAATGGCTGGTTGATTGCCCGTGAGCCGGGGGTGCCCTGTCTGGCAGCGCCGGCTCACCCATTCATGCGACAATTTTTGTTCGGTTTCTTTTTTGTGGTGCAGGCGCCCGATGAAAGTCCGCCTGCCTTCAGTTTGTGCCTGGGTCAGTGGCTCCTGAGTCTGGCGATGTGTGCAAACCTTATTCTCACACTTGACAGAAATTTATAACGCCTTATAGTGGGCGACCTGGAAATATGACGCCCTGGGGGTTCTCGGGAGGATGGTTCGGGTTCCGTTCCTGTTTAGTCCGCCATTGTAATGGTCGTCGGTTCTGATCAGGCTTGATTCCCTGGTCTGTTCTGAATATTCTTTGTCTCGCTTTATGGTGGGCGTAGCTCAGTTGGCAGAGCTCCGGATTGTGATTCCGGCGGTCGAGGGTTCGAGCCCCTTCGCCCACCCCATTTTGCTGATTAGTCATCCTTTTCGGGTGTATAGTCAGAGTACGGTGTCCTTGAACTTTAGCGTAAAGTTGGGTGCTGTAAGCGGAAGTGGTGAAATTGGTAGACACGCTGGATTTAGGTTCCAGTGCCGCAAGGTGTGAGAGTTCGAGTCTCTCCTTCCGCACCAATCATTAACGGGGATAAGCATGCTTATCCCCGTTTTTGTGTGTTTCATCCATAGAAACAGCCCTGATGGAGGGCGCGGGACCCACTAGTCCTTGGCTTTGGAGAAACGTATGCGAAGGTGCAGGTGTGAAAGGCTGAATCAGGGCTGCTGTGTTTCGGGTCTTACGAACAATGCTTTTCACGCAACGCTTGCACTGTTTGCAGGTTTACCCCTGAGGTTGAGTGAGAGTGGGGCAAGCTCCGGTTTGGTGGCTTTGCCGCCGGAGCGTACTCAAATTGGCTTGCCATTTTCTGGGTACCATTGCCAGTCCATGCGCCTTCTGGCCCATTGTTAACACAGGTTTTGGTGTTGAGGAACAAAGATGCAAGTCTCCCTTGAAACGACTTCCACGATCGAGCGCAAGCTGACAATTACTATCCCCGCTGCCGATATTGACAGCGAAGTCAACAAGCGCCTGCAAGATATGTCCCGCCGTGTTCGTCTTGATGGTTTCCGTCCTGGTAAAGTGCCAATGAAAGTGGTCAAGCGTCGCTACGGCGCCGGTGCCAGACAGGAGGTGCTCGGTGAGATGATGCAGTCTTCCTTCTTCAAGGCGATCCAGGAGCAGGCACTGGATCCTGTTGGCCCCCCGTCTGTGGAAGCCAAGTCCGATGACGCTGACGGTTTCACCTTCGTGGCCACGTTTGAAGTGTATCCGGAAATTACCCTGAACGGGTTTGACGGCATTGTCGTTGAGCGTCCTGTGGCCGAAGTGCAGGATTCTGACATCGATGAAATGATCGCCACTTTGCGCAAGCAAAGCACTGAGTTTGTTGATGTTGAGCGCGCTGCCCAAACCGGTGACCGCATCACCTTTGACTACGTTGGCAGCAAAGACGGTGAAGCGTTCGCCGGCGGCAGTGCCGAGGGCGCTACTCTGGAACTGGGCTCTGGCCGCATGATTCCCGGCTTTGAAGACGGCCTGGTGGGTGTTAGTGCCGGTGAAGAAAAGGTTCTGTCCCTGACTTTCCCTGAAGACTATCACGCGGAAGAACTGGCTGGCCAGGCGGTTGAGTTCGCTTGTAAAGTGCATCAGGTTGCTGAGCCAAGACTGCCTGAGCTGAACGACGAGTTCTTTGCCCGCTTTGGTGTGGAAGAGGGCGGTGAAGCAGGTTTTCGTACCGAAGTTGCTCGCAATATGGAGCGTGAACTGCGCCAGGCCATCAAGAACAAGGTCAAGAACCAGACCCTCGACGGCTTGCTGCAAACCAACGACGTTGCCGTGCCTGCAGCGTTGATTGATCAGGAAGTTGACCGTATGCGTGAGCAGGCTGTACAGCAGTTTGGTGCGCCACAAGGTTTCGACCCCAAGCAGTTGCCGGCAGAACTGTTCTCCGTGAGTGCGAAAAAGCGCGTTGCCCTTGGCCTGCTGATCAACGAAGTGATCAGACAGTGCGAACTGAAAGTGGATGACGAGCGTGTGCGGGTCATGATTGAAGACACCGCCTCTGCCTACCAGAAGCCGCAGGAAGTGATCGACTGGTATTACAGCAACAATGAGCAGCTGTCCCAGCTCAAGTATGTTGTTCTTGAAGAGCAGGTGGTGGATACTGTTCTGGAGTCGGCTCAGGTTACCGACAAGCCGTGCAGTTATCAGGAAGCCATCAAGCCAGCGGAGCGTAGCGACGCTGCAGATGGTCAGGAAGAACAGGAAGAGCAGGCCGAATCTGCTTGATCCTGTTCAAAGCCCTGTGTGCAAGGGCTTTACCGGGGTGCCAGTGTTGCTGAGGTTTCACTGGCCCCGGTCGTTTTCACCTGATACATAAGCGACTAATCTGTCCGATTCCGGTGACCAGCAGAGCGGTCGCTTTTCTTCGACTTGGCAAGGAGTTAAGACAGGATATGTCCAATCTTACAGACCCGTACGCCGTAGCAATCACTAGCGCAGGACTGGTGCCTATTGTGGTTGAGCAATCGGCCCGGGGAGAGCGCTCTTACGATATCTATTCCCGTCTCCTCAAAGAGCGCGTGATCTTCCTGGTGGGTCAGGTTGAAGATCACATGGCCAACCTGGTGGTTGCCCAGTTGCTGTTCCTTGAGTCTGAGAACCCGGATAAGGATATTCATCTGTACATCAATTCACCGGGTGGTTCGGTAACGGCAGGGATGTCAATATACGACACTATGCAGTTTATCAAGCCTGATGTGTCTACCATGTGCATTGGTCAGGCCGCCAGCATGGGCGCATTGCTGCTGGCCGGCGGTGCAACTGGCAAGCGTTACTGTTTGCCGCATTCGCGGGTGATGATTCATCAGCCGCTCGGTGGCTTCCAGGGGCAGGCGTCTGACATTGAGATCCATGCGCGGGAAATTCTGAGCATTCGCAGCAAACTCAACCAGGTGCTCGCTCACCACACCGGCCAGCCGCTGGAGATTATTGAGCGTGACACTGACCGTGACAACTTCATGAACGGTGACGAAGCCGTGGCTTACGGTCTGATTGACCAGGTGATGAACCGTCGCGGCGAAGACAGCAAGTAACAGTAACGAGCAGCTTTGGCAACACCGTGTTTCATGCATTATGCAGTTTTTGTTCTGTGTTGATGATCCAGATAGTGTTGCCTTTTTCGTATATTACTGCTGGATAACACGTTTCTGGTGCTGGTTGATCATGGCTTGCCTGTGGTGTGTTGTCCGATTTTGCTGTCAGGTTGATTTTTGACCGAAGTCGTTGAACACTAATCCAATGACAGGGGTTTTTGCGGTGACAAAAGCCCGCTCACAACAGTTTTTCAGAAGCGAATGTGGTTCGCTATGACCAGCGCTTCTGGTACCACGCAGATCAAGCACTTGAAAATACGCCCCAATGCCTGCATCTTATCAGGCATGAAATCGTGAATTGTAGAGCGGGTCAGCCTGGCCCGGTTTCATTGACAAGTGCAGGGCAGGCATTGTCCGTAAACAGGGTAATCGAATGACCGACGAAACAAGCGGCAAGGGTGAAGACGGCAACAAGCTGCTGTACTGCTCTTTCTGCGGAAAGAGTCAGCATGAAGTGCGCAAGCTGATTGCCGGCCCTTCCGTATTCATATGCGATGAGTGTGTTGATCTATGCAACGACATCATTCGTGAAGAGATTCAGGACAACGGCGGCGAAGAGTCTTCAGACAGATTGCCGATTCCCCGTGAGATTAAAGAGACTCTGGATGAGTACGTCATTGGCCAGCCCCGTGCCAAGAAGGTGCTGTCTGTAGCGGTGTATAACCACTACAAGCGTCTGCGCCACGGCGATGGCAAGGGCGACAAGAAAAAAGATGACGTTGAGCTGGGCAAAAGCAATATCTTGCTGATTGGCCCTACCGGCAGTGGCAAGACTCTGCTGGCTGAGACGCTGGCCCGTATGCTTGACGTGCCGTTCACCATTGCCGATGCCACCACACTGACTGAAGCCGGTTATGTGGGTGAAGATGTGGAAAACATCATCCAGAAGTTGCTGCAAAAATGTGACTACGACGTGGAAAAGGCCCAGATGGGCATTGTCTACATCGATGAGATTGACAAGATCTCCCGCAAGTCTGACAACCCATCCATTACCCGGGACGTGTCCGGTGAAGGTGTTCAGCAGGCACTGCTCAAGCTGATCGAAGGCACCGTAGCCTCTGTGCCGCCTCAGGGTGGTCGCAAGCATCCTCAGCAGGAGTTCCTGCAGGTTGATACCTCCAACATTCTGTTCATCTGTGGCGGTGCTTTTGCCGGGCTGGACAAAGTCATTCGTGACCGTACCGACAAATCGGGCATCGGTTTCTCGGCGCAGGTCAAAAGCAAGGACGACAAGAAAGGCCTTGGTGAAACCTTCAAAGAGGTGGAGCCGGAGGATTTGGTTAAATTCGGCCTGATTCCTGAGTTCGTTGGTCGTCTGCCGGTCATTGCCACGCTTGAAGAGCTGGATGAGGACGCGCTGGTGCGCATCCTGGTCGAGCCAAGAAATGCGCTGACCAAGCAGTATGGCAAGCTCTTTGATATGGAAGAGGTGGAAGTCGATTTTCGTCAGGACGCCCTGTGTGCGGTGGCGAAAAAAGCCATGGAGCGCAAGACCGGTGCCCGTGGTTTGCGCTCTATCCTTGAGGCGGTGTTGCTGGATACCATGTACGAGATCCCATCAGACAGAAGCATCTCCAAAGTGGTTATCGATGCCTCAGTCATCAGTGGCAGTTCAGAACCGCTGTTGATTTACGAAAGTGCAGAAACACCCCAGGCTTCTTCCGACAAGTGATTCGGTAAACAGCAAAAAACCCTGCCCTGGCAGGGTTTTTTTTTGTTCAGTAGCAGTGGCTGTGCACGGCTGTGGAGCGCAAGGGTAATTTTGAAGTCTGGTCAGGAGTGATAGAGGATACGTCGGGAAAAGAAATTCGGAGTAATGGCTTGGGTTGAGAAAACAGATGCAGATCGATCTGTCCGGTAAAGGAGAAAGGGAGTAATCTGAAATTTGGTCGGAGCGAGAGGATTTGAACCTCCGACCCCCACAACCCCATTGTGGTGCGCTACCAGGCTGCGCTACGCTCCGACACACAGAAAGCACAGAGCGTTATTCTTCTGTCCCCTCAGGTGCTGCGTATATTACCCAAACAGGGGGCGTTTGCAAGCCCCGATGGGTTTTGATTTGCCGATTTCCTTGCTGACCGGACAAGAAAGCACAATTTTGCGGGTTTTGACTATTCACTGTCCGTTTTGCTGCTATAGCATAAGTCACTTTGTTGTTTGTCTATTGGAGGACGTAATGAAAACACTGCGTAACTGGCTGCTGGGAAGTGTCGTGTTACTGATGACCACCCTGGCCGGAGCTGTCGATCAACCTGCCGGTGTAGATCAACCCGCCGGCAAAGACCCTGAGCAAGTGATCCTGGCAACCAACAGAGGGGATATCGTAATCCAGTTGGACCCGATTGCAGCCCCGATCACGGTAGACAACTTTTTGCAGTACGTGAAAAGTGGCTTCTATGACGGTCTGGTATTTCACCGGGTGATTGATAACTTCATGATTCAGGCGGGTGGCTTCACTCCGGATATGAATGAGAGGCCGCCCCGTGATCCGATCAAGAACGAATCAGAGCTGGACGATCGACTGGCTAATCAGCGTGGCACCATTGCCATGGCGCGCACGCCACTGGTTGATAGCGCCACATCCCAGTTTTTTATCAATCTGCGCGATAATAATTTCCTCAATGGTGAGCAGAACAGGCCGGGCTATGCCGTATTTGGTCGGGTTATTGAAGGAATGGAAGTGGTGGATGACATCGCCAAGTCGAGAACCGGCAGCAGTGGTGCTCACACGAATGTACCGCTGGACCCGGTCGTGATTAACAAGGCGTACATTGCCGGCAAGCCGCCCCAGGCTAAGGCCTCCTGATGTACCAAGGTACTGAGTGTGCTGGCCGAATCATTCAGTGGTTGCAATCAAGTGCCGAGCAAGATGGCCATCGTCGTTTGCTGGTCTGTGCCGGGGATGCCCCCTGGTGCCACCGGCAAGCGGCGGCAGTGGCCGGCACCAGTGACGACGTTCTGGTGGTGGCAGACCCTTCTGACTGGCCAGACGCTGACGTTATTTCTGCCGTTGCCTGCCTGGGTCGCCTTGGTCAGGAGCATGGCAATATCATTTTTGATGCCCGGGCGGGCTTTGATGTGGATGCCTTTGGAGCCATCTCAGGAACAGTGCGCGCCGGTGGTGTCATGGTGCTGCTGACGCCACCGCTGGATCAGTGGTGGCAATTTCCCGATCCGCAGTATCAGCGCATGATCGTCTATCCGCAAAAACTGGCCGATGTCACCGGTCGTTATCTGCAGCGTCTGGCCCGCCTGATCAGCCATTGCGATCGGCTGAGCCTGATCAGTCAGTATGCACCGTTGCGGCTGCAAGCCGATGCTGCCCCGGCAGGACCACGACAGTCGATTGAGCCTCCTTACATCACCGCCTGCCAGAAACTGGCCGTAGAGAAAATCCATCACGTAGTGCGCGGCCACCGCCGCCGCCCGCTGGTGCTGACCGCCGACCGTGGCCGGGGTAAAAGCGCCGCGCTGGGGATTGCCGCAGCGCAACTGCTGCTGGCTGGCGTTGAGCATATTGCCGTCACGGCGCCGTCAAAAAAGAGCACCGAAATACTGTTCAGGCACGCCAGACAGGTGTTGGGCGATCAGCATCAGGCTGTGCTTAAACGGCTGGAATTTTTTGCCCCCGACGATCTGGTCCGGTCGTTGCCGGCCACTCAGCTGCTGCTGGTGGATGAGGCCGCTGCCATCGCTGCGCCCCTGCTGGAGCGAATGCTGGAACAGTACGGCCGTGTCGTATATGCCAGCACCATCCACGGCTACGAAGGCACTGGTCGGGGGTTTGCGGTGCGTTTTCGCGCCACGTTGGATAAACGCACTCCCCAGTGGCGGGCGCTGAATATGGTTGAGCCGGTGCGCTGGCGAGCCAATGATCCGCTGGAGTCGTTTGTCTTTCAGGCGCTGCTGCTTGATGCCAGGCCGTGCCAGCTTGACACCAGCAGTGATATAAATCTGTCGTCGTTTGTATTCCGGGCCATTACGCCGGACGAACTGCTGGCTGACGAAGCACTGTTGAACCAGTTGTTCGGGCTGTTGGTGCTGGCCCATTACCAGACTCGCCCGTGGGATCTGCGCCATCTGCTCGACGGTGGCAATACACTGATCTACGGCGGATTTGCCGCCGGCCACCGCTTGCTGGCCGTGTTGCTTGTGGCCCGTGAAGGCGGTATTGAGCCGGCCCTGCAAGAAGATATCTGCCTCGGTCGACGCCGGGTGCGCGGGCATATCATACCCCAGTCGTTAAGTAATCATCTGGGGATTGCTGAGGCCATCATGCCGGTTGGGTTCAGGGTGATCCGGATCGCGGTCCATCCCGACTGCCAGCGTATGGGCATTGGCCGACGTATGTTGCAGGCTCTGGAAGCAGAGGCCATGGAACAGGGGGTGGATTATCTCGGCACCGTGTTTGGTGCCACCGACGAATTGCTGCACTTTTGGGGTGATGCGTCGTTTGTGCCGGTCAGGGTCGGTCTGTCCCGCGATGGTGCCAGCGGCACCCATGCGCTGATGATGCTGAAACCATTAACATCGGTTGCGCTGGTCAACAGGGCGCGCCAGCGGTTTGTCGAACAGTTCCAATGGCTGCTGATGGACGAACTGAAGACGCTGGACGCCAATCTGGTTGCCTTGTTGTTGCCCATGCTGGCTCCGGAGATTGTTGGTTGTCGGTTATTTGTACTGGACGATTGGCAAGAACTGTGGTCTTTTACCCAGGGGCAGCGGCAGTACGAAAATTGTCTTCACTCAGTGAAAAAGGCCGTCTGGCACATGCTCGCTGTTGTACCAATGCCTGCGCCTGAAGCCCGGCTGTTGATACAGCGCGTGTTGCAGGGGCATTGCTGGGCGCAGGTAGTTGAGAGTTGCCGTTTACCTGGCGAGAAGCGGGCCAGGCAGTTGCTTCGGGAGCTGGTCAGGGCCCATAGCCATGTCATCCATCCAGATAAACAGGAGATAACGTAATGGACAGTTTTACTGTCTTTGGTCGTCCGGGTTGTGGTTATTGCGTACGTGCCCGGCAGTTGCTGGAAGACAGGGGGTATCCCTTTAAATACGTCGACATTCAGGCAGAGGGCATCAGTAAAGCGGACCTCTCCAAGACCGTTGGTAAAACCGTAGAGACAGTGCCGCAGATTTTTCACGGCCAGCAATACGTCGGCGGTTGTACTGACCTGGAAGCCTACCTTAAGGATATGGACGTCTAAGGGTAGTGGTGGACACAAAAATACCACCATATTCCGTTCATCCTGAGCCCGTCGAAGGACGCGGGTAGCACACTTCGACAGGCTCAGTGTGAACGGTGGTATGGATCTGTTCACTGCCCCCCTAAGCGTAGCGGTAAATCCTTGAGTGTGGGTTATCGCTGATCTTGACCAGGCGGGCATCACTGCGTTGCAGTCGCTCCTGTCTGGTGTTGGGATCAAAAGGCCGTATCCGGTTAAACTCGGGCAGCGGCTCTCCCGGATTCAGTTGAATAAACAGGGGCAGGGGAGAGTTAATCTGGGCCGGATACTGTTTTTTGGCTTCCGGGTCCACCTGCCGGAGCGCCTTGATCTCTTTCGACCAGGTAATATTGGCGCGTAAGTGTGGCGCCAGTACGCGCCGGATCACCACAATCTCATCAGCGGGCATCTTTTCTAACAGACCGATGTCGTCATTAATGGCGACAGAGGCCAGGTACTTTTTGCGAAAATGGCTGATGGCTTCTGCAGCAGTTAAACGCACGGTGCCACTATGGCAGGCTGCCCAGCTGAACCCAACCCGTTGGGGTGCCTCGGCAAACAATTTCAACTGGCGATAGCATTGGACAAAATGCAGATGCTTTATCTGCAACCCACCGAGCAGGCCGTCGCGCAGATCTTCCGATGCGTGTTCAATAGCCTCAATGTCATCCCCGAAGAGTTGGCGAAAATCCGCAATTGCGCCCTTGAACTGTTCCCGGCAGTGATTCAGTGCCTCACCCTGTTGCAACGTGCTGGCAGACACGCCCACCAGACCGGTAAGCCGGGCCGTTTCCTGCTTGTTCTGGGCCTCCACATAGGTGAGCCGGGTGGCGGTCTGGGCGGCCATTTGCCGGGCGTCGTCGGAGGGCTCTTCTGGTGACATGATCCAGATGGGCAACTGCTGGTCAGCCTGCACTGACTCACGAAACAGACGATTCTGCTCCACCAGTTGCATCAGGGTGTCGCGCACCGCAATGCGGGCGGCGGTTTCCTTACTCATGGGGGCCTCTCAGGGGGACAGTCGGTCGATGTGCCACAGGTTGTCATCGCGAGTATAGAGGAAGCGGTCGTGTAGCCGGCTGGGGCGACCCTGCCAGAACTCAATTTTCTCTGGCACCACCCGGTAGCCGCCCCAGAAGTCGGGCAGGGGGATTTTACCGTCGCGAAACTTTTGCCTGATCTGTGCCAGTTTCATCTCCAGTACTTTGCGCCCGGTAATCACCGAGCTTTGGTGCGATACCCAGGCCCCGAGCTGGCTGCCAGTAGGCCGACTGGTAAAATAGCGCAGTGATTCAGCGGTGGAAATCTTTTCTGCCCGACCCTGCACCACCACCTGACGCTCCAGCGCGACCCAGGGAAACATCAGTGCTACGTGAGGATTGTCAGCAATATCCCGGGCTTTGTTGCTGCGGTAATTGGTGAAAAAAACAAAACCACTGTCGTCAAAGTACTTAAGCAGAACGGTGCGCAGCGTCGGCATGCCGCTGGCAGAGGCGGTGGCCAGGCTCATGGCGTTGGGTTCGGCCAGTTGTGCCTGCTGCGCCTGACGAAACCATAACTCAAATTGCTCAAACGGGCTGCTGAGCAGGTTCTCCCGACTGAGCCCGGCCTGAGTGTACTCTTCTCTTAAATGGCTGATATCCATGACGGCACTGCGTTGCTGAAATGACTAGGTATTCTAACCGTCGCAACCGACGGTTGACAGCATGATCGTCAGTCGGCTGACTTGCCGCTGCAGTTCTGGATAAATTCAAACAGTTTGCTCTCGAACTCATCACCGTAATGGGCCAGAGTCAGTGAGTTCAGTGGGTAGCCGCACACGGTGGAGGAGATACGGGCGTCTTGCGAAAAACAGAAACACTTTTTGCCCAGCGTCAGCGCCGTGGCCAGCTCAAAGCCGGCACCGGTGGAGGGGTAGGTCAAGTCCCAGAGGCAGAAGCGGGCATTACGCAGGCTGTCCAGCCCCCAGTAGTAGCAGGCAATCTCCTTGTGCAACTCCTGGCTGGGGGAGACGCGAAAGGCGTGCAGCTTTTGCACCTGTTCCTGCGTGCTGAGTTTGAGAAACTTCTCCGGGATGCTGCTGATGGAGGCCGATGAGTGGCTGTGCAGCTTATCGTCCAGCACCACATCAGCGTGGCATTGAAAACCATGGCTTCTGAGCAGCCCGCAAATATGAATGGCGCGGTCAACAATTTCCCGGGCCTGACTCTTTGAGCGACTGGTTACGCTGGCACCATAAAAAACGACAGAGTCCTTCATTTGGGGCGTTCCTGGCAGCTGCAAACCTGACAACTATAGCAGTTGACAGGGTTGGTGGTCTGCTGGCTCCTGCCGTCGATCAAAACGCTTTTACTGCTCCCAATAGCTGTCTTCCAGACTCATCTCCCGTTCCGGCAACCCCCTGGACAGGCGCGGCGAGCTTTGTGCCAGCACCTCAAAGCTGACCCGGTTGGCGTATTTGCACACCTGGGCAAAGGACGAGTAGGTGATCCAGGGTAGGTTGTGCTTGCCGGATGTCGGCAGCACCTGGCGATGGTAATGGTTGGCGGCCATATCGTGAATCACGGCGGCCAGAGCGCCGTCACCGGCACCATTGGTATTTTTGATGTTTTTCGGACCGCCCAGATAAGGGCTGATGTGGGAGTACACCTGAATGGCTTGCCGGCAGTCACGGCGGCGCAATGGCCGGCTGAACTCAAACTGGTTGAAGTCACTGATGCTGCCGGAGCGAATGGGGTTGTCCGTCTTCCGGGCCTGGGCCTGTTCGGTATAACCGCTCAGGTAAAGGCCCTCGGCACCGGCGGTCAATAGCACCATATCCACCCAATCCAGCACACGTCGCGACGCTAACAGAGGGTCCTGTTCGCCGGTCAGGGCTTCGGCTTCCTCTTCGTTCATGGCGGCAATGGTGACGTATTGCGCCAGGAAGTCGAGCAGCCGGTCCCTGATGGCACTGACCAGCCCCCGGGTCCCCAAAGTCAGGACGACCGGCACATCGTGCTTTTTAGCCAGCTCGGCGGCTTTGACCGTGGCCTGGTAAATGGGCAGTGAGTCGTCGCCCAGGGTGTAGGCAGACAAGACCAGGGCGGAAGATTGGGCAATAATGGTTTCGTTAATGAACTCCGGCCCCAGCTGGTTCATATGGCCGGGGCTGATGCCAAATGTACGTTCGCCGTCGTCAGTAATCAGGGCAAAGCAGCGGCCAAGGGCACCATCCACCGGTTGCAGGCAGGTCAGGTCGACTTTGCTGCTGGTGTTGCACAGGTAGCGATAGCTGTAATCACCCACCTGAATGTTCTTGCTCATTACCCCGAATTGCACCGAGCGGTCATCAGCCAGGATGGAGTAGTTATGCAGGGCGTTACCAATGGTGCCACCGGCAAACTGGTCTTCAATCAGTTGCTGTTCGCTCAGGAAGTGGTAAAGGCGATTGGCCTGGTCATCATCGAGCCACTGGGACGCCCCCTTGTCCAGGTCAAAATCCCTCAGTACCGAGTCGTCCACCCGGGCGGTGATATCCACCAGGTTTTGGTCAATGCCACACACATAGGTGCTGGCCTGACCAAACACGGTGCTTTCCATATCGAAACGGTTGTGGGTGTTGACCGGGAAATAATGCTTAATCTTGCGGCGGCCGGGAAATTTCATGATGGCAAAACAACAAAGCGAAAAGAAGTTGCCGATTATTCCTAATAATTGTCTTCATGGCCAGTTTGAGCGTAAAGCAAGTTAAAGTTACTGTTCTGCTGCTGTTCTTTCTGTCATCAATACCACCACTGTCATATGATATTTGTCGGTAAAAGAGTCAGCTCACGCTCTGGTCATCAATGGTATGATGTCCGAAACCGTGAAAGCTGTTATGTTGGCAACGGATATCTTTTCACTTCGTATCCCGAAAGCTGAAGTCATGAAAACTGAGAACATGAAGAAACTTGTCGCCATGGTTGCCGGAGTTTTGACTGTGGTTTCCCTTGCAGGTTGTGCAATGACGACGGAGAGAGAAGCTCTTGTGACTCCTGATCAAGTGATAAAAAGCCCTGCTGACGACCGTGACTACCGTTATCTGACGCTGAGCAACGGTCTGAAGGTGCTATTGATCTCTGACCCGGATACGGACAAGGCTGCTGCTGCTGTGGATGTTAATGCCGGCAGCTATCAGGAACCTAATAACCGACTCGGGTTGGCGCATTTTCTTGAGCACATGCTCTTTATGGGGACGGAAAAATACCCCGATGTGGACAGCTATTCAGAATTTATTCGCGCCAATGGCGGCAGCAGCAATGCCTATACCGCTGATGTGCGTACCAATTACTATTTTGATGTGAACAGCAACCAGTTGCAGCCGGCACTCGATCGCCTGGCGCAATTCTTTATTGCCCCGAAACTTGACCCGAGCTACGTGGAGCGGGAGAAAAATGCGGTGGATTCCGAGTACCGGCTGCACGCCCGGGAAGACGGCTGGAGACTGTTTACGGCGCTTAATGCCACGTCCAATCCACAGCATCCGAAAAGTCGCTTTAACATCGGCAGTCTGGACACTCTGAACGATCGTGATGGTCAGCTGTGGCAGTCCCTCAAGCGGTTCCACGACAAGTACTATGTGGCCTCCAACATGAGCCTGGTGGTCTACGGCAAAGAGTCGCTCGATACGCTGGAACAGTGGGTTAACGGCTCGTTTGATGCCGTCCCTGCCGGGGTTAAGCCCAAATTAACCATTGGCAAGGCGCCGTACACCTCTGACCAGCTACAGGTACGGATCAATATCGAGCCGCTGAAAGATACCAGAATTCTGTCGTTGAATTTTCCCATGCCCAGCACCCAGCCGCACTACGCCAGCAAACCGTTAGGCTATCTGGCGCGGATTATTGGCTTTGAAGGCAAGGGGAGTCTGCACAGTCTGTTAAAACAGCGCGGTTTGATTGATTCCCTGTCTGCCCATGGCAGTGACCTGCCCAATGAGTACAGTGAATTTACCATTCGCATGGAGCTGACTCCGAAAGGGCTGAACCATGTGGATGAAATCACCGCCATTGTCTTTGACTATCTGGACCTGATCCGCAAAGAGGGGTTGCAAGCGTGGTTATACGACGAAAGCAAACAGATTACTGACCTGGCGTTCCGTTACCAGGAGGATCACAGCCCACAGCAGACCGTTTCTGGCCTGGCGTCGCGTATGCACTATCTGCCGGCGAAGCACTTGCTCAAGGCTAACTACCTGTACGAATCCTACGACCCGACACTGATCATGAAGTATCTGGACCTGATGACGGTCAGCAACCTGCGCCAAGTCGTGGTTGCCGGCAATCAGGCTACGGATCGCGTTGAGCCATTTTTCAGCACCAAATACAGTATACGTCCGCTGTCTGACAAACTGGTGCAGCGGTTAAAGCACCCTCAGGTTCAGCCGGGTTTGGCTATTGCCGGGCGCAACCCGTTTATCGCGCAGCAGCTTGATCTGCAGCCGGGCAGCGGTGACGACAAACCCTCGGTGGTGCTTGATGAGCCGGGGCTGCGGGTGTGGAGTCTGACCGATACCAGCTTCAATATGCCCCGTGGCAATGTGCAGATGATGATCTCCACGCCCATTGCCTCAGCCACCGCACAAAACAGCGCCATGATGTATCTGTACCGGGCGCTGTTGTCCAGAAGCCTGAACGAGTACGGCTATCCGGCCAAAGAGGCGGGCCTTGATTACGGTATTTCGGCCAGCCGGCGCGGGTTGCTGATCGGCCTGTCTGGCTACCAGGACAAGCAGGCGGTGCTGCTTAAGGATATCCTCAAGGCCATCAAAGCGTTCAATCCCGGGCAAAGTGCTTTTGACCAGGAGAAGAACCTGTTTATTCGCAGCCTGGGCAACAAGAAATTCAGTGCGCCATACCGTCTGGGTATGGATGCCCTGTACCAACTGAGCTACCCCTCTTACCCCGCCGATGACGTGCTGCTGAGGGCAGCGGAAAGCGTCACCTACCAGCAACTGCTGAGTTTTGCCCGTTCGTTCTACAGCCAGATTCATGTGGAGATGCTGGTTTACGGTAATCACAGCCGGCAAGAAGCGCTGACGCTGGCGGCCCTGGTGGAGTCCATGCTGCTCACCGACGGCAACCGTCACAAGCGCTTTAACGTGCCTTTCCATTTGCTTGGCGACAGTAACCGGGTGGTCAATATGGCCATTGAGCATGACGACTCCATGGTGGTCAGCTACTACCAGATTCCCGGTACGGACAACCGGACTCGGGCTCAATATGCCTTGCTTGGTCGTCTGTTGGGCAATCCGTTCTTTAACAGTCTGCGCACTGAGCAACAGCTGGGCTACGTGGTGTTTGCCGGACCACGGCCGTTTGAAAAGCGCCCCGGCATCGTCTTTGTGGTGCAGTCACCCAAACTCGACCCGGTGGGTCTGGAGAAACGCATCGATCAGTTTTTGCTTGATCAACAGCAGACGCTGGCCAATTTGACTGATCAGGAGTTGGAAACCTATCGTCAGGGCCTGATTGGTGATCTGCTGAAAAAAGACGACAACATGGATGAGCGCACCGGCCGCTTCTGGCAAGGCATCGCCAGCGGCGAACTGGACTTTGATAACCGCCTGAAGATCGCTGAGGAGATTCGCAAGCTGACACCGGCCGATATGCGGGTGGCACTGGCCAGGTTGCAGAAAAACCAGGGCAAACTGGTGGTGCGCTCTTTTGGTATTCCCCACAAAGCGTCGTATAAAAAAGAGACCGGCAGAACCGAGTGTCACTCCCTTGAGTGCCTCAAGGATCTGCCGCTGGTTGTGCGACAACAGTAACGGGCATCCCCGCCCGTCCACGTCATTGCATCTCAACCGTCAGTTACTTATCCTCTGCCAATGGTGAAGAGGGGGTAACTGATATGGTTGCGGATGTCCTGTTGGCCGAACTGCCGGCCCGGAATAACAACAAAATTGGCCTGGTCACGCTCAATGCCCCAGCGGCGCTGAACGCGCTGAACCAGTCCATGATGAACTCGTTGTTGCAACAGCTGCGCCTCTGGCGTGACCGGCGCGATATTGTCGCGGTGGTTATGGCCAGCAGCAGCGATAAAGCCTTTTGTGCCGGCGGCGATGTGCGCGCTGTGCGCGCAGCAGCGGTGGCTGGCGATGAGGCCGCGGTGCAGCGGTTTTTCATCACCGAATACCAGCTCGATTACCTGATTCACTGCTATCCCAAGCCGGTGGTCTGCTGGGGTCACGGTATTGTCATGGGTGGTGGTATCGGTTTGATGGCTGGCGCGGATTTTCGTGTAGTCACTGACGCCTCAATGCTGGCCATGCCTGAAGTTGCCATTGGCTTGTACCCCGATGTGGCCGGCAGTTGGCTGCTCAATCGTCTGCCGGCCGGGCTGGGGCTGTTTATGGGGCTTACCGGCTGTCGTCTGAATGCTGCCGATGCCGTCTATGCCGGGCTGGCCAACCGTTTTATCGATCATGCCTTTTACGACAATGTGCTGGAGTCCCTGCAACAGGCGGACTGGCAGGGCGCTACGCCTTACGAGGTGGTGTATGGTGTTATTGAGCCATATCGGGAGAAAAGCGCCGGCTGGCTGCCGTACTCAAAAGTGCGCGAGCATCGCGACCTGATTGCTGGCTTGATGGACCAGCCATCGCTGACTGCAACCATGCTGGCCCTTGCCCAACTGCCGGACAGCGATGCGTGGTTAAGTGCTGCCAGCAAAGGTGCCCGGGAGGGTTCACCGTTGTCGGCAGCCATCAGCTACTGGCAGTTACACAACACCCGTCATTTGTCTCTTAAAGAAGCGCTGCAAAGCGAGCTGGTGCTGTCGGTGAATACGGTGCTGCACGGTGATTTCTGTGAGGGTGTCCGGGCGCTGCTGGTGGACAAAGACCGTCAACCGCACTGGCGTTATCCGTGTGTTGACCAGGTTGAAAACCTTGAATCACTGTTCTGTTCGCCCTGGACTGAAAATCCGTTGCACGATTTGTAAATCAGCTGCCAATGGCGGCCAGTAACTGCCCGGCCACATGCTTTTCACAGCCGAAGTTGTCCCAGTCCACGGTGATCAGCGGCGTGCCCATGGAACGACAGATTTGCGGCAAAATGGCCTCGTGGTAGTTGTGCAGATCGCACAGGTAGCTCAACGGTGTGCCGTCCTCGGCGCTTCTGGCTCGCTCGACTAAACGACGATGAGCAACTTCTGGTGCGGTTTTCAGGTAAACCACGGCGCTGATGGCTGGATAATCATTAAGCCGGCGCTGGATTTCGCAGTAGTGGAGCATATAGCGCTCATCCGGGGCGCTCATGCCAAGAAAGTTAGCCTGAGTAAAAATCAGATCGGAATACAGCGAGCGTTCAATCAGGTAGTTGCGGTCCGTAGGTAGTTCGCTGACCATACTGGCCCGGCGATTGGTAATGTGCTCCTGGAAGCGGATACGTTTGCCTGAGTCGGCCGGATGATCGGTGAAATCCTTGAGCAACCGGGTAAATTCCGGGTCGTTGACGGGTTCCTGGATGGCCTCCCAGCCAAGTTCTGCGGCAAGTTTGGGCAGAAGCGTTGACTTTCCGGCAGCAATGTTGGCTTCTACCGCGACAAAATGATTGGTTTGCTTCATTAAGGACCCCAGTGACAGAGATAAGACAACCCGTGACGCTTCCGTTGCGCCATGGGAAGGTCAGGCACTGTATGAGCTTCAGTCGCAAGGATCAATAGGTAATAGGCGGAAAATTGTTCTGTGTCGTTTTCCATTCGCCGGCCACTGCCTTTTAGTCCGGGCAGGTCAAAGCGGCACAGGTTGACGTGTTATTGAGGTATTCAGCTGCGCCCGTCAATCAGGGCTATCCTATTTGATAGCCCTGAACAGTCTGCGTTTTAAGGGCTGCTCCGCAGTTTATACGTCAACTTTCAGATGATTAAGGAGCCGTTATACGGGTAGCTGTTTCGGGCTGGCGGTAAAGAGACATACCGATGGCAGCTCCCAACACACAGACTATCACCAGCAGCGATATCGGTGTAGAGATGGCCCAGGCGGTGTCCAGCAGCAACATCTTGATACCCACAAACACCAGCATGGCGGCCAGCCCCAAGTGCAGATATTGGAAACGAGCCATCAAACTTTCCAGCACAAAAAACAGCGACCGGAGCCCCAGCAAAGCCATAACATTAGCCGTATACACCAAAAACGGATCAGTGGTTACGGAAAAAATAGCGGGGATAGAGTCAATCGCGAACATCAGATCGCTCAGTTCTACCACCAAAACGACGAGCAGTAATGGTGTAACCAGCCACTTTCCACCTTGTTTAACCAGAAACGCTGCACCCTGATAATCGTTAGTCATGGGTAAACGACGAGTCAGAGCTTTCAGCCAGGGGTTTTCGGTAATATCTGACGACTCACCGCTTTTATGGCAAGCCATTTTGATGCCGGTCATGACCAGAAATGCACCAAACAAATAAAGCACCCAGTGGTATTTGGCAATCAGTGCACTACCAGCGAGAATCATGATGCCACGCATGACCAGCGCGCCAACAACACCATAAAACAGGACTTTATGCTGATGCGCTCTGGGAACAGAAAAAGCACTGAATATCATTGCAAAGACGAACAGGTTATCAATGCTCAGGGATTTTTCAATAAGGTATCCGGTACTGAAAGCGAGCGCAGCTTCCCTGTGATTAAGGGCACTACCCGGGTTTAACGAGTCCCAGAAAAAGTAAATAATCAGGTTGAAAATAATTGCACAGACAACCCAGAAGGCACTCCAGCCAAGGGCGTGACGAAGGGATACCTCTTTGCTGCCACGGTGCAGGAAAAGGTCGAGGGCCAGCATGGCCAAAACAAACAGATTAAACAGGGTGATCGGCCCTAACGAACTAAGCACAATAAGACTCCTGTTGGTACGGAGTGTTTCCGCCCAAAGAGGTTAATAATGTGCTGGTCTCGTCAAAGCGTCTAAGGCTTAACCATCGCCGGGATTGCTCCGTACTGACGACAATGGTTCCCCACAGGATGGGCGACTACTCCCCAACGGCTAATTCAGACGAAAAGAGTATTACGTCTGATCCGGGTTATAGCGTTAGCTTTTCTACAGACGACGATTACAGGATTTAAATCCGAAAACCTCTCCTGAAAAGCAAGGGCGTATTATCCTCAAGCTCTTCCTGACGGTCAAGAAAAGAAAGGTAGAGTAGCGTCTCAAAATAGCAGTTATCCCCGCAAAAGAGACTGCCGAAAAAGCCCGGAAGCCGTGGTGAGGCCACATGCAAAAGGAAATCGCAGAGGCCGTGGCAGAACACAAACTATCTTGCAAACGAACCTCGGCTTCCCTTCTTACAGACTGGCCTCGGACGTGGCCAGTTTCAGTGCCAGGCCAACAAATACCAGTCCTGCAATACGGTTCAGGTGCTGCTGAGCTTTGTCTGAGCGTGACAGCCAGCCGCCAAGCATGGCCGCCAGTGCGGCAATCAGGCTGAAAACCACCAGGGCCGAGAGCATGAATATCAAACCGAAAATAGCGATCTGGGTCGCCACAGGGCCGGCCTCGGGCGAGGCAAACTGCGGCAGAAAAGCCAGAAAGAAGATGGACACCTTGGGGTTGGTAATATTCATGATAATGCCCCGCTGATACAGTTTGCCGGCTGAGACAGTCACCATTCGTGGCTGGTCATCAATACGCTCAACGGGGGCTCTGAACGCTTGCCAGGCCAAATATAACAGGTAAGCGGCGCCGGATAATTTCAGTGCGGTAAAGGCCCATGCCGAGGTTTGAAAAATGGCGGCTACACCAAAGGCAACGGCCGTTGTATGGAACAGCAGGCCGGTACACAGTCCCAGAGTAATAAAAATACCCGAACGACGGCCATAAAGTGCCGACTGGGTGAGAACAAAAATATTATCCGGCCCTGGTGCCAGACTGAGCAGGACAGAAGTCAATCCCAAAGTGATGATGGTGTCGGCTGAAACCATGTCTATTCCCCAAAAATTACCGCGCAGAGCGTCGCATTGCTTTGGCAGGGTACCGTCAGCATGCAACACATGACGTGGTTTGTGTGTTCAACAAGTTAAGAAAGCAATTGGTGAAACAGTTGCTCTTATGATTCAGGTCAATTTTTTCGTGGAAAAAATAGGTATTCTATTGGCGGTTATAGTGGTTTTCCGGGGTGTTGTGTCGTTTGATATTGCACTTGATTTTAACGCGTTGTAACGCATTTTACGTAAATAATAATAAAAAACGTACTGCGCTGTTTTGCAGCGCCCTTGCCCCGCTTGACGGGGCTTTTTGTTTCTCGTGGTATCAGGCTCTGGTTGTCAGATAAGAGCGGTCAAACAGTCGGTTGCCAGAGCGGGTATTTATCCGGTAGAGGGTGGCAGGGCGATTGCTGCCGTAACGTTTTTTGCCGGTATCTTCCAGTAAATCACTGTTCAAAAAGCGGTTGCGAATGGAGCGCATAGGGGGCGCTTTGGCCAGAATAACGGAAAAAACATTCTGAATGTCCGCCAGGGTAAACACCTCCGGCAACAGATAAATGGGCAGGGCACTGTACTGTATTTTGTTTTTTAACCGCTCCAGCGCTTCCATTACCAGTTGGCTGTGGTCGTAGGCCAAGGGCAGGGCAGGTTGCCCGTGCACAATGTCGATCCACAGGGCATCAGGCGTCAATGACTGATCATTGCCGGAGCGCAGCAATACATAATAAATGACGGTTAATGACCAGCCCCGTGAATCACGCTGGTTATCGCCAATGGTGGCTACCTGTTCAAAATAGGTGGCCGGCTCTGAAGTCAATCGGCTGAGCTGGCGTTTGGCGGTGTCTTCGAGGCTGTGATCGTGAGCCGGTTCTATTCTGCCGGCGGGCAGTTGCGGCTGAGCGGCAGTGGGTAACTGAGACACCAGCACTTGCAGGCGGTTGTCAGCCGAGAGGCGAAAAGTGACCAGGTCGACGGAAATCAGCGCAGTGTTCAGGCCCTTGGCCGCCTCAAGGCTGTTGCTCAGTTCATGGCAATCTGTTGGGCCTGATAATGGCTTGGGGCTCATCGGCGGCAAGTCCTTGTTGCACATGCTTAAGTTGACAGGTTAGAGAACATAATTCACTATGTTAGTGAATTATGTTCCTTTTGTCACGGTGAAAACAGCGGTGAAAACGATGTACACCATTGGAGCCCGGGAGACCTTAGCCGCTTTTGACGTGGATGCGCAAAAGTGTTTCACGCCGTTGTGCCCGGATGAGCTGCCGGTGCCTGATGGCCATGCCATTGTTGACGAGCTGAATCGCCAGGCCCGATGCGCAGCCTTGCGTATTGGTTCCAAAGATGCCCATCCGGCCAATGCCATCTGGGTGGCTACAGACGACAACCCTCAGTTAACACCGGTTGTCGGGCATGATGATGTTGACCTGCACTGGAATCGCCACGCCGTGCCGGGGACAGAAGGCTTTGAGCTGGTTGCCGGGTTGCCGGTTGTGACAGAGTATGACTTCTTTGTCTGGAAAGGGGTTGAAACCGATATCCACCCTTATGGTGCCTGCTTTCACGACCTGAGCGAAAAGCTCAGCACCGGCGTGATCGAGTTTCTGGGTGCCCGGGGTATTACCTCGGTGGTGGTGGGCGGCCTGGCCCTGGATTATTGCGTGAAAGTGACGGCGCTGCAGTTACAGCGTGCCGGTTTTCAGGTTTATGTGAACCTTGCGGCCACCCGCGGCCTGTCTTGCGAGTCAGTGGCTCAGGCCAGGGCTGAGCTGGACGCTGCCGGAGTGATTGCCATTGGCAGCGTTGATGAGCTGATCATTGACGCAGATACCAGCAACGCCGGCATTTGCTAATAAGGTGGGAATATGGATTACCCAATTATACAGACCCTGCTTGATACGGACCTCTACAAGTACACCATGCAGCAGAGCATGGTGCATCGCTATCCTGAAGCCTGGGCCCGTATGGAGTTTCATTGCCGGGACAGCGAGGCGTTGGGTATCTCTGTTGCGCAGTTACAACATCAGTGCCAGTTACTAGGTGATCTGCGCCTGAGTAACGATGAGCTGCAATGGCTCGCCGCCTTGCCGTTTATGGCTGATGATTTTATTGACTATCTGCACCATTTTCGCCTCAATCCCGATGCCGTTACCATCGAGCAACACGGTGGTCATCTGTCGCTGGTTGTGGAAGGGCTGTGGAGCGAAGTCACGCATTTTGAGATTTTCCTGCTGGCCATTATCAGTGAACTGCATGGCCATAACTTCTGCCAGCGTCGCGCTGATGTGCTGGCCCGGGGTGAGCAGCGGTTGCAGGAAAAACTGAACCGGTTGCCGGAAAATACTGGCTTGCAACTGGTGGATTTTGGTACCCGGCGTCGTTTTTCCAGGGACTGGCAGCGTCATGTGGTGGCGACCCTGAAGCAGCAGCTGCCCGACAACTTTTCCGGCACCAGCAACCTTAATCTGGCCAGAACCCTTGGGCTGAAGCCAGTGGGTACCATGGCCCATGAGTGGCTGCAGTCACACCAAGTGCTCGGTGCCAGCCTGCGCACCAGTCAGCAGGATGCCCTGCACGTCTGGCTGGATGAGTATCACGGCCAGCTGGGTATTGCCTTGACCGATACCATCAGCATGGCGGCCTTTCTCAAGGACTTTGACTACCGGCTGGCCAGTGCCTACCAGGGAATGCGCCACGACTCCGGCGACCCGTTTGTCTGGGGCGAGCTGGCTCTGGATCATTACCGCCGACTGGGTATTAACCCACGCAGCAAAACCCTGGTGTTTAGCGACAAACTGAACTTCGATAAAGCGCTGGCCATTCACCAGTGGTTCGCCGGCAAGATCAATGTCAGCTTTGGTATCGGAACCTATCTCACCAATGACATGGGTTTTAAAGCACCGAATATTGTCCTGAAGTTGACCGAACTGAACGGAGCGCCCGTGGCCAAACTGTCCGACAGCCCCGGCAAAACCCTGTGTCGCGATGAAGCCTACATCGAGCTGTTGAAAAAAACGTTTGGTTACCGGCACAGCGCCGTTACTCGTTCGACCGTAGCGAATTAGCCATTTGCGCACTAAAACTGCTGCATAACGAACTGGCTGTTGACGTTGGCAGAGGTTTTATGCAGAATGCATCGCATCGAGGCGTGATGCCTTGACCGCTATGGCGGACCTTGTCGGTCCCCCCGCAATAATCAGCTGCGAACCCCGCCAGGCCCGGAAGGGAGCAACGGTAGCGGTGACATTATGTGCCGGGGTGTGGCTGGCAGGGGCTGCCACCACTCTTTTTTGCCCGCTTTATTCTTTTCCTTCTCGTCCTTTTTAACGTGCTTTGGTGTCTTAATTAAAAGACGATAGGCGTTTTTTAATCCCTCGCTTTCTTGCATAAACCTGTTCAAGTTTGTCAGCAGGGCCAGCTCCGGTACTGAGCCAAGCCACCAACCAACGTTTCCCGATCGTGCAATTTCAAGGCTTCTTGGTTAGCATAAGGACGCTTCTGGCGAAAGCGTCGCGACGGCGGCAATCGTATTTCTCTTTCAGGTATTGATGCTACTCAATGAGCTACCAGGTTCTTGCGCGCAAATGGCGACCCCGTTCTTTTCAAGAGCTGGTGGGACAATCTCATGTTCTTCAGGCACTGGTTAACGCCCTGGATCAGGACCGTCTTCATCACGCTTACTTGTTTACCGGAACCCGTGGCGTCGGCAAAACCACCATCGCCCGTATTTTTGCCAAGTGCCTGAACTGCGAGCAAGGTGTCAGCTCCAGACCCTGTGGCCAGTGTCCGGCCTGTAAGGAGATTGATGAAGGACGCTTTGTTGACCTGATTGAGGTGGATGCCGCTTCGCGCACCAAAGTGGAAGATACCCGCGAGTTGCTGGATAACGTTCAGTACGCGCCGACCCGCGGACGCTACAAGGTGTACCTGATCGACGAGGTGCACATGCTTTCCAGCCACAGTTTCAACGCCCTGTTGAAAACCCTGGAAGAGCCACCGCCCCACGTGAAATTTCTGTTGGCCACAACGGACCCGCAAAAACTGCCGGTGACTATATTGTCCCGCTGCCTGCAGTTCAGCCTGAAAAACATGACGCCCGAGCGCATTGTTGGCCATCTGGAGCATATTCTCGGGCAGGAGCAGATACCCTGTGAACCGGCTGCCCTGTGGCAGCTGGCCCGCTGCGCCGATGGCAGTATGCGCGATGCTCTGAGCCTGACCGATCAGGCCATCGCCTTTGGCAATGGGCGCATCAGTGAGGCTGAGGTGGGTGCCATGCTTGGCACCATCGATCAGGGACAAGTGTTGAAAATGGTTACCGCTCTGGCCAGTGGCAATGCTGCCCATATTCTCCGGACTGTATCGGCCCTGGCGGAGCATTCGCCGGACTACCTGGCGGTACTGGACGATATGCTCTCCCTGTTGCACCGTATCGCCATTGCCCAGGCTGTGCCCGATGCTGTGGACAACAGCCAGGGCGACCGGGAACAGGTGGTGGCACTGGCCGGTGCCATGACGGCCGAAGATGTCCAGCTCTATTACCAGATTGGGCTGGTGGGCAAAAAAGACTTGCCCCTGGCCCCGGACCCCAGGGGTGGATTTGAAATGGCCTTGCTGCGTATGCTGGCTTTTCGGCCCGATGGGGCGCCCGCGGCCGGGCAATTATTGGATACCGGTGGTGAGCAGGGCGCGGCAAATGATGATGCTGATGACGGCTCTTTGCCTGCTGAAGGCTCTTTACCCGCTGAGGGCTCTTTACCCGCTGAAGGCTCTTTACCTGCCGAAGAGTCTTCACCCGCTAATGGCTCTCCATTAGCCGAACAGCCGTTACCGGCAGAAGACGCCAATTCTCACCACTACGCGCCCAATGCTCAACCCGCGGTTCAGGGCGTTGTTGGCGAGCCGGCCGACGTCCAGCCATTAAGCCATGACGTTTTTGAGCCGCCTGCCATCGACGTTGCACCAGCCACCGTTGAACAAGATAACAGCGCAGCAATAGCCGGTCCGCAAGAGGCGCAGCAGAAAGAATCATGCCCTGAACCTGAGTACGACGACGTCGCCATGCCGGTAATGGACGCGGTGCCCCTGTCGGCCTACGATCAGCCATTCGATAACGAACCGGTCTTTGACCCGGCACCGCCGGCACTCTCCGACGAGTGTGACAACGCCGGTGTGCAATCATCGTCGGAACAAACCGTTCAAACCACAGAGCTGACGGTACGCTCCGTCATCACCATGCCGGCCAGGGCAGAACGATTGAGCCTTGAGCAGCTGGACTCGAAAAGCTGGATTCAGGTGTACCGCCAGTTACCCCTGGGCGGCGTGACTGGCACTATCGGCTCCCACTGCGAGTTCGTTGAGCATGACCAGCAGCACATCCGCTTGCGCCTCGATGAACAGCGCAGCACACTGTACAGCGACACCCATCGCCAGCGCATGGAAAAGGCGCTCAGTGAATATTTTGAGCAGTTGGTTAAACTCTCAATTGACACCGGCCTCGTAGTTAATGAAACTCCGGCTCGCTGGCGTGAACGCAAGATAGCCCAGCGCCTTGAGCAGGCAAAGGCAAGTATTCATGCCGATGCCCGGGTGCAGGCGCTGGTCAATACATTTTCCGCTATGGTGCTGGAGGATTCCATTGCACCGGTGGGCAATATCATTAAATAACCGTCCGTGCCGTTGGCGAATAAACGTCGATGGTCGGATTCGGCAGTAATTTGCAGAGGTCAATATGTTTAAAGGTGGCATGGGCAACATGATGAAGCAGGCCCAGAAAATGCAGGAAGATATGCAAAAACTCCAGGAGGAGCTGGCCAATGCCAAAGTGGTTGGTGAAGCCGGTGCCGGCCTGGTCAAAGTGACCATGAACGGTCGTTATTATGTGCTGCAAGTGGAGATCGACCCAAGCCTGTTTGACGAAGACAGAGACATGCTCGAAGATCTGGTCGCTGCTGCCACTAACGACGCTGTGCGTCGGGTGGAAGAGAACAGCAAGAAAAGAATGGGTGAACTGACTGCTGGACTGGGCCTGCCAGCCGGTATGAAGCTGCCATTTTAATTGACCGATGTCCGCTGTTGCCAATAAAACGACAGCGGACATGTTTTCTCAGGTTGCCAATATGTTCAGCCCCATGATCAGGGAATTGATGGAGTCATTGCGCGCTCTGCCCGGGGTCGGCCCCCGTTCGGCGCAGCGCATGGCTTTACACTTGCTGGAGAGGGACCGCGATGGAGCATTGCGCCTGGCCGCAGCGCTTAAACAGGCTGCCGAAGGGGTTGGGCGCTGCCAGCACTGTCGCACCCTGACCGAAGAACCCAGTTGTCGTATCTGCGCCAATCCTGCCCGGGATGACAAGTTGCTCTGTGTGGTGGAAAACCCTTCCGATGTGATGGCCTTTGAACAAGCTGGTGGTTATGCTGGCCGCTACTTTGTTCTTATGGGACACTTGTCGCCCATTGATGGCATTGGCCCGGAAGATATTGGCATTGCGCAGATGCTGAAAATGGTCACTGACCACCCAGTGGAAGAGGTGATCCTGGCCACCAACCCCACCGTTGAAGGTGAGGCTACGGCGCACTATATTGCTGAACAGCTCAAAGCCATCGGAGTCACGGCCAGTCGCATCGCCCACGGGGTTCCTCTGGGTGGTGAGTTGGAATTCATCGATGGCGGCACGCTGGCTCACGCCCTGGCAGGGCGCAAGAGAGTCGATATCTGATCCTGCGTAAAAGAGGCGTCGGTGCCTGCGATGCAGTGACTGACGTCTAACCCAGCTGACCAATCACCTCCACCTGCAAATCATCAGGAATCTCCATAAACGACAAAATCGTCAAGGCCCGGAAGTGACTGATCCGGCTGTAGCGCGAAAGCAGCGGCCACAGCTGCGGCGTAACCAGCAACACCGGTTCCATCTGCCGGGTGTGCGCCTGATGAATCAGCTCAGGAATATTGTTCTGCAACTGCATGGATAATCCCGGCTCCAGGGCAAACGTCTCTTCGGCAAACTGCGGGTCACGGCTGGCTTGTTCCCTGGCCGTCAGCAACATGTTTTCCAACTCGTGGGACAGGGTAAAGACGCTGAGTTGTTCGGGCGTTGTCCGGCGGTTAAGCAGCGGCTCAATAATCTGCCGACGCAGGGTAATGCGCACCTGGCGCAGCAGATTCAGCACATCCCTCTGGGGCTCTGCCCGTTGCTGTTCGACCGCCAACAGGGTTGCAGCAATGCGTGGGCTGTCAGCGATGGCGACATTATCTGCTAACAGCCGTTTAAGTATTTGCATTAACAGCCCCGGTGGCAACCGGTCGGGTACCAGCTCATCGCACAGTTTTGGTGACAGCTGGCGCAGGTGGGCCAGCCAGCCCTGAGTCTCTTCAAAGCCAAACAGGTCATCGATATGATCTTCGATCACTTTACCGACGTGGGTGGTGATGACCGTGGCACAGTCCACCACCGTGTAGCCCTGCTGCAAAGACGACTCTCGCTGACTGGTGGCAATCCAGTAAGCGTTCAGGCCATAGCTGGGGTCTTTAACGGCAATGGCCGGTTCTTCACCAACGGTAAGGGGCAGGGCACCGTCCATGGCAATGGCCAGCAGCTGACCGATGCGCAGGGGGAACCGATCAACCACCACGTTGTGCAGGGAAATGGTGTAGCTCTCGGGGTCCAGGCTGAGGTTGTCGCGAATGTGAATCATGGGCACAAGAAAACCGTACTGCTCTGATAACTCCCGGCGCAGTTGCCGAATCTGGCTGGCCAGCTGGCCATTGTTGACTGAATTCGCCGGCTCATCACTCAACAGTGCAATCACCCGGTAGCCAATATTGAGGCCAATGGGATCGACCGTGGCAATGTCCTGCCAACTGAGCCGTTCGCCGGCTTTCAGGTCATTCTCATCATCGCTGCGCACCAGCGCCTGCTGTCGTTGCGCCTCGTGCCGGGCTGCCTGACGATGGACAAACAACAGCATCAGCAGGCCCGGAATAACAAAAGCGACATGGGGCATACCCGGCACCAGACCAATAATAATCAGCACCGCTGCCGCCACCATCAACGCCTTGGGCTGACCCATAATCTCCTGGCGCACCTGATGGTTCATATCCGCCGCCTTGGAGATACGGGTGACCATAATGGCGGCAGCGGTGGAGAGCAGCAAAGAGGGTATCTGTGCCACCAGTCCATCGCCGATGGTCATCAGCCCGTACAGGTGTGCCGCCTCGGTGGCGTTCATGTCGTACTGCCAGATGCCAATGGTGACCCCGCCGAGAATGTTGATCAGCAAAATCATCAACCCGGCAATGGCATCCCCCCGGACAAACTTGCTGGCCCCGTCCATGGCACCGTAAAAATCTGCCTCCCGGGTGATGTCTTCACGCTTGGTCCTGGCCTCATTGTGATCAATAACCCCGGAATTGAGATCCGCGTCAATGGCCATCTGTTTACCGGGCATGGAATCGAGGACAAAACGTGCCGTCACTTCGGAAATACGACTGCCGCCTTTGGTAATCACGACAAAATTGACAATCACCAGAATCAGAAATACCAGCAGGCCAACAAAATAGTTGCCGGCAATCACCACACTGCCAAAAGCCTCAATCACCTTGCCAGCTGCGTAAGGCCCCTCATGGCCATTGATCAATACCACCCGGGTAGAGGCAATATTCAGCGCCAGGCGCAGCAAGGTAGCCACCAGTAACAGGGTAGGGAACAGAGAGAAATCCAGCGGACGGCTGATATAGATGGTTAAAATCAGCAAAATTAACGACAGAGTGATATTAAAACTGAAGAGAAAATCGAGCAGAAACGGCGGGATGGGCAGCATCAGCATGGCCAGCACCACCAACAGCAGCAGCGGCGTAGCCAGCAGCGAGGTTTTTGCTGCGGTGCTGATGATCATACCACTGCCGTTCATCGCTCACTCTCCCGTGGCAAAGTGCTGATACTTTTTCGGTACCTGAATGTTGGGAACGCTCGGGCAATAACTGCTTTGCCGGGTCCGGTAGCGGTCAAGCTGGTACAGGTAGACCATGACTCTGGCTACCGCCTGGTATAAATCCGGGGCAATCTCCCGGCCCGGCTCCGTGTGGTAGTACAGTGCCCGGGTCAGCAATGGTTGTACCAGCACCGGTTTACCGGCCGAACGACCAATACTGATAATCAGCTGCGCCAGGTGATCAACGCCCCGGGCCACCAGAACCGGGGCGCGTTGACTGCCCGAATGGTATTGCAGGGCCACGGCATAATGGCCGGGGTTGCTTAGGATCAGGTCGGCATCGGGGACGGCATCGAGCATTTTCTGGCGCATCATGGTGGCCAGTTTCTGCTGGGTATTGCGCACGCGCTGGCGGGTTTGCGGGGAACCTTCTTCGTTTTTCAGATTGTCTTTAACCTGTTGCCGGGTCAGTAATTGTTGTTTATTGGTGCGGTGCTTTTGCCAGAAAACATCGACTATGGCCATCATCAGCATCATTGTCGATAGCGACAGGGCGCTCCACCAGATAATCTGCAACGCCCTGATGATCGCACGGGCCGGCCGTGGATAGGCGTCAAGCGCCATTATTTCACCGTAGAAACCACGGAACAGCAGGTACAAGGTGGTGGCCAGCAGCAGCGTTTTCAGCAGCGCCCGAATCACCTCGGCCAGCCCCTGACGGGAAAAAATCTTTTTCAGTCCGCTGATGGGATCAATGCGCCGGGCTTGTGGGGCCATGACGCTGAAGCTGAAGATCATCGGCCCGGAGAGCCAGGCTCCGGCGGTGGCACTGATTACGGAGACGATCAACAACGTCAGCAGTAACCGGGGCAGCAGGGCAAAGGCCCCTTGCAGCCTGGTCAGCAACAGGGACAGATCGTCACTGGTTGTGGCAATCATCAAGTCGTCTACCTGCCCCAGCGTTACCATATTCACCAATACATCACTAACGTCGTTTAAATGGCCAAGCAGGACAAAAGCGGCCAGCAGTTGCAGCGCCATCATCAGATCCCGGGAGCGTGAGACCTGACCCTTCTGCCGGGCTTTTTGTTTCTGTCGTTCACTGGGCTGCTCGGTGGCTTCGCTGCCCTGGTCTTGTTGACTCATGGCGTCCCCTGAATCAGGGAGCCCAGCACGTGTATGGCGTACTGGCTATGCTGGCGCACCGTATCGGGCAGCTTCTGGATATTGAGGCTTAACAGGGCGATGCCCACCAGAATAATCATGGGAAAGCCCAGGGTTAGCAGGTTTATCTGGGGGGCAGAACGGGTCATAAAACCAAACGTCAGGTTGACAATCAGTAATGTGATGACCGCCGGCAGAGCAATCAGCAGACCGGCACCAAACAGCCAGCCGACCATGGCCAGCAGTGCTGCTGTTCGGTCAATAACGCTGAGAAACTGGCCGGTGGGCAGGGCACTGAAACTGTCGAGCAATACCGTAAACAACAACAGGTGCCCATTGATCAGAACAAACAGAAACTGCGCCATCACTTGGTAGATGTGGGCGACCACGGTCACACTGACGCCGTTGGCCGGGTCATTCAGCTCGGCAAAGCCCAGGGCCATTTGCAGGCCGGTCATATGCCCAGCCAGGGAAAAAACGCTGAAATAGAGCAGCGGCACCACACCCAGCAGCATGCCAAGAAAAAACTCTGAACAGGCGGTGATGACCAGGTTAAGCGACAATTCAAGATCATTTCCATGACCAGCATCCGGCCACAGTTGTACTAATGTTGTCACCGATAGCCCGAGCGCCAGCAGTATCCGCGCCGAACGGGGCAGCCAGTCGCGGGTCAGCGGGCAGGCCATGACAAAACCAGAAATACGACAAAATACCAGCAGGTAAAGGATAATCTGGCTGGACAGCTGCAACAGTTCCATGGCTAACCATGAATAATGGCGGTAAAAAACGTCGTGAAAATATCGCTTAACTCCTGCACCAGCCAGGGCAACGAAAGAGACAACACCAACAGCGTAATCAGCAATCTGGGCAAAAAACTCAGCGTCTGCTCCGTCACCTGCGTAGCCGCCTGGATAATGCTGATCAACAGCCCCACCAGCAGGCCGGGCAAAATCAGCACCAGGGCCAGCCAGGTGACACTTTGCAGGGCGTGCGCCATCAGATAGACGGCATCGTCAGGTGCCATGTTGCCAGTCACTTACGACAAAAGTCATGCATAAAAACTGCGGATAGTCCCGGAGACCACCAAACCCCAGCCGTCCACCAGAACAAACAGCAACAGTTTGAACGGCAGGGAGATCAGCATGGGCGACAGCATGATCATGCCCAGTGCCATCAGGATACTGGCGACCAGCAGGTCTATCACCAAGAACGGCAGCAAAATCAGAAAACCCATTTGCAAGCTGGTTTTGATCTCGCTGCTCAAAAAAGCCGGCATCAGCAGTGAAAACGGAATATCTTCCGGCAGCACATTGGGTTTGCTGCGGTCTTGTATTGGTGGAACCTCCCGGGACAGGACCAGAAACTGTTCCATATCCGCCTTGCGGGTCTGCTGCAGCATAAACCGGTGCAGTGGCCGGCCAGCCACCTCGATGGCATCACGAAACTGCATCTGCTCTTCCAGATAGGGCACAATGGCCTGCTGCCAAATCTGTTCGAACGTTGGTTTCATAATAAACGCGGTTAGAATGAGGGCAGCGGCAATCAATACTCGCGTAGGTGGAATCTGCTGCAAACCCAGACCCTGGCGTAATATGGCCAGGACAATCAACACCCTGGTAAAGCTGGTGGCCACCATTAACAGCCCCGGAAGAAAAGAGAGTGCGGTCAGCACCAGCAGAATTTGCAGGTTGACGCTATAGTCCTGCTGGCTGTTGCCGGTGGTGACCGACAACAGCGGCAGCTGGGGAGCAGCCTGTGCCATCAGCGGTACAGCCAGCAGCGCAACAGCAACCCAGCGCATCAGAGAATTTCCAGGATACGCAAACCGTAATAATCCCCGGTGCGAACCACCTCGCCCCGGGCAAACAGTACGCCGTTGATCAGCACATCCAACGGATCGTGTTCCCGGCGATTGAGGGTGATCACTGAACCGCGTTCCAGATTCAGTACATCGGCAATGGTCATTGACTTACTGCCCACGTTCAACGTCAGTTTGACCTGAACTGAACCCACCAGACTCAGATCGTTTGATGTCAGCGATGCACGGGTTCTGGCAGCGGCAGAAAAAGCGTGTTTTATCCTCGTTTTTTGTTCGTCGGTTGTCGTTTGCTCGGCAGCCGAATCCATATCATGCTCATCCGTTGTCGTGTCTTCTACCTCACCTACCTCGTCTGGCACCTGCTCCTGTTGCGGTTCAGCTTCTGCATCTGTGTGTGGTTCTGCCGAAGGCTTGGCATCATCGCTGACTGTGTTGACCTCATCCACCGATTTGCCCTCCGTAGTTGTCAATTTGCAGGGTCAAATGGCCGCCTTGCTGTCCTGTTGTGCCCAAGAACAATGCCGCACCGGCAATGCGCATAACCGCCAGGCTCGGGTCTGAAATGGGTAGTACATCGCCGGCTTTAAGGACACGCAACCGATCCAGCGACAGCGTGACCGGCGCCAGGTCAACAGAGGCCGTGACATCTGTCCCGCCAAGAAAGCGGCTGATGCGAGCCTTGGTGTTGCCGTAATCCGCTCTTGTCAGTACATCCGTTTTTACCAGCGCCCGGGTAAACGCATTGATCGGGGTGTAAAAACAGACGGGTACGGTGGTCTGGGCGGCAACATCGACCGGATCGCAAAAATCCAGGTCAAACTGAGTCAGCAGACAGTCGTCGGTAAACGGGGGCGGGAGCGATGGCAGCTCTTCAAGCCACTGGGTGATGCGTGATGCATCCGGCAGCTGCACAGTGGCGTCGGTGGCAGAAACACTATTGCGGGACAGATGCCCGGCACACAGTGCCTGCCAGGCCCTGGCCAGAGCATCCGCCAACCGATCCAGCAACTGCTTGCCAATTCTTGAGAAGGTCGGCCTGTCTTCGGTGCCTGGTGTTGGCAGGGCCAGCTCGTCAGCGATGCTGCCACCAAAACAGATGGCTGTCAGCAGCGCCGACAGTCGCGGGTCAAACAGCACAAAGGCATGGTCGTTTTTAATATTGTCAGTTGAAGGCAGCGTGAACCGGTACAGCATCTGCCTGGGCAGTTCCTGCAGTTGGCTGATGGTGGTGTACGAGTCAGTGCTGAAGTGATAGTGAACATCAATGGACGGATCTTCAGTAAGCTGTTTTATTGCATCAAGCAACCGGACCGGAAACGAGGCAGCGAGAGCCTCAATCTCCCGTGTCATACGCAGCACAGAGGGCGACATCTGGTGCAAATAGGCACGACTCATCTGATCGTCTCCCGGCAAATCACCTGCCGCGTATTCGCCGCGCTGGTCCGTGGCAGCGGCGGCCTGCTCGGCGGGACTGGACTGCGTAGAAGACATTTGATGTGTTCCTGTTCAGACGGCTACTGGCTTAATGTCGTCGTATGTTTTACGGATGCTGACCATCCAAACGACAGCCCTCAGAGAAAAGTAGTTCATACTGTTGTTATTTCCATCCTGCCAGCAAGCAGTGTGTCACCATGGTCATTAGCAAACATATCCACTCTTCCCCGGCACAGGCGGTAATGCTTTTGCTGGCCTTTCTGTTCAGCCTGCCGGCGTCTGCCAGCACCTATAGCGTCCAGCTGGATGATGTTGACTGGCAGTTACAGGAAGAAAAACACTTCAAATGCAGCATACTCCAGAAGGTGCCCCTGTTTGGCTCGGTGGCCATCAGCGCCAAAGCCGGCCGGCGGTTGGTGCTGGAGTTGCAGACATCGCTGTTTCCTGCCTTGCCCGCCTCAGTGCAGCTTTGGCTGAAACCCCAGGGGTGGGGGCGATTTTCCTGGCAGGGTGCAGACAATACCGGACAGCAAGTGCCGGTAACAGCCTATCAACTCTCAGATACTACCCACTGGACTGGCCTGGACCTGAAGCTGGGCTTGTCAGTGAGGCAGTTGCTGGTCATGCTTGACGGCCAGCGCTTACTCAGTGCGCAGATACTCAAGCGTACAGGTGGTGGCACCTATCGTCTGATTGACGTGCAGCTACCCACGGTGGGTATGTTGCCGGCAATGACGCGTATGTCCCAATGCATTACCAGTCTTTTGCCAAGGGACTTTCAACAGCTTCAGCAATATAACCTGCACTATGCCCTTGGGCGCTTCCAGCTTGATGGCAATCAGCGACAGTGGTTGATTGATACCGCACGCTACGTGGCGGTAGATGACAACATCGTCGAAATCACCATTGACGGCAACAGCGACAACACACCATTTCAGGACAGTGATGAAACCATCGACCGGCTACAGAACCTGGAGCTGTCGAAGCAGCGGGCAGATGTGGTTCGTGACCACCTGGATCGCTATCTGCAAGAGGCTGGCGTGACTCGTCGGGTGAAAATCGTTACCCGCTACCATGGCGAACGTTACCCCGTGGCCAGTAATGACACCGCTGCCGGTCGTTATCAGAACCGGCGGGTTGAGGTGACCTTGCTGACGTCTCAAGACAAGAATCAGGCAGCAAAATGATAGGCCAGACAGTGCTGGCAGCACTGTGGCCGGCATATGCTTTTTTATTTGATGGCGAGTATTGCCAAACAATCTATCTTTAAATCCATTGTCGTTAAATTTGATGCCATCGCAGAGCGTTTGACTAATGCCTTATATAACAGCGCTGACGCCCAGCAGTATTGCGCCCCGCTTTCCCGTTGAGCCCCCTGCCGGGCCGGTCGGAGAGTTGAAAAGGCCCTTTAATGCAGTGTTTGCCAGCTTGCTCAATCACGTAAATAACACCCAGCTGCAAGCCCGGCAGCAGATGGTCAGTCTGGAGGCCGGTCAGGATAATGTTATTGCCACGGTTATGGCCATCCAGAAAACCAGCCAGACCATGAACATGCTGATACAAGTCAGAAATCGTCTGGTTGACGGGTATCACGACGTCTTCAATCAGCAGATTTGAGCTGCTTTTCCCAAGCTGAATCATCCTCATGGTGGATACATCGACTTCATTGCAGGCACCGGCGCCGGTCAGTACCGGGCTGAAAAGGTACTGGCAGCAGCTGCGCAATGTGTTTGACTCATTGTTCAATGCAATGCCTGACCGGGCCGCAACCAATGTGCGGCTGCTGATCCTGTTGCTGGTCAGCGCTTTGCTGGTGGCCGTACTGATCAACCTGGCCCTGTGGTGGCATGACCGGGATTTTCGCCCGTTGTACGGTCAGGGAGAGCACTACAATCTGGGCGCCATCATGGAAATACTGGACAAACAGGGCATTGGTTATCGCATCAATCCCGATGATGGCCAGCTGTTGGTTCACTCTGACCAAATAGCCAGCGCCCGGATGGCAATGGCTGCCGGGGGCATTGTCAGCACCGGCGCAAGGTCGTGGCTGCCGGAAAATTCCGGTATGGGCAGCAGTCACTACGAGGAGCGAATGCAGTACCTGGCCGCGCTGGAAGCATCACTGTCGGACACCATCAGTGGCATTGAGGCTGTGCGTTACGCCCGGGTTCATCTGGCGGTACCGGAGCAGAGCGTGTTTTTTCGCAGCAGTCCGCCGGCCAAAGCTTCGGTTTATCTTGAGTTGTACAGCGGCATGCGCCTGCAGCCTGATCAAATAGAAGGCATTATGCGTCTGGTCAGTGGCAGTGTTGCCTCCCTGGATGAGCAGGAGGTTACTGTCGTCGATCAGTACGGCAACTTGCTCAGTCAGCCCATTGTCCTGGCCATGCTGGCTGGTGACGGCGATAACGCCCAGCCCTATCTGACCAACCGGGTGCGCATTGAGAGTCATCTTGAGCAGCAGTTGGCTAACATACTGGATGCCGCCGTCGGTGCCGGTCGCTATCGGGTCGATGTGGCTGCGGAACTGACCCGCGACAAACTGGAGCAGAGTTCAGAGCAGTTTGATCCCAACATTGTGCTGCGCAGTGAGTCGGTTGAGGGTGGCGTGCCCTATTTAATGGACAAGCCTGCGCCCATTACCCAGGGGCCGCCTGTTCCGCCGGTCGGCCCCAACTTGCCGCAAAAAAAGAGTTCTGAGGATGTGGGTGAGCAAAAGGTCATTCGCAACTACGAGGTCAGCCGGCAGATCAGCAGTGAAACCCATTATCCCGGTGCCATTAAGCGCCTGACCATCGCCGTATTGATTGACAGTACCAGTCTGAAAGATCTGGCAAAAAGCGCTGCAACGGCTTCTGACGACACCACTGACCCGGACGCGACAACGGCGGCATCATTAAAACAGAGCGAGGAGCGATTGACCGAACTGGTGAAACAGGGCGTTGGTTTTGATGCGGCCCGTGGCGATGCCATCAGCCTGGCGCTGTTGCCTTTCGCCCCTGTCCCTGCGCCATCCACCGCCGCGATGGATCAGAAAAGCATTAATCAGTGGCTGGATATTGTCGTAAAAGTGATTCAGGTCATTTTGCTGCTGGTCACCTGCGCGCTGATTCTGCTCGGTTGTCGCAAATTGCTGCGTCCCGGGGCAGCGGTTCAGGTCGGCGAACAACCAATCGGCATCGCCACTGCGGACGAGCAACCGGTGCTGCAAAGTGGTGAAAAATTGTCGCCCATCAGCCTGGAGGAGCAGATGGCCAGATACCGCGACCTGGCCCAGAGTGAGCCAGAGAAAGTGGCGGCCGTACTGAAAGACTGGATTAACAGGAATCGCGCCAATGGCTGAGTCATCAACAGAATCGGTCGCGCCAGCCCGGGCGGCTACCAGCAGTTGCACTGCTGAAGAGGCGGCGGTTTTTTTATTGCTGCTTGGTGAGCAGGCTGCCGCTGACGTTATCCGGTATTTCAATCCCACGGAAATTCGCACCATCAGCCATTTTTCCGAGAATATCGGGGTGAAAAATCGCGATCAGCTGATTGTCATGCTTAATCAGTTTGAGCGCGCCTACGCCAATGTCAGCCTGTTGCTCGGTGATTTTCAGCGACAGATGCGCCAGACCCTGCAACGGGCTCTGGGCAATGAGCAGGCCCGTTGTCTGGTGAACCCGCCGGACAGTCAGCGCAAGCCGCTAACCGGGTTGCAACTGATGAAGCCTGCGCTGCTGGCCACCATGATCCGCGATGAGCCGGAGCAGTTTCAGGCAGCGGTGCTGGCCTGCCTGGAGGCGGAGCAGGCTTCGGAGGTAATCAATTTGCTCCCCACTGAGCAAACGCAGGGCTTACTGGCGCGTGTTGCCACCATGGGTCGGCTGCCCCAGGCCTCGCTGGAAGCCATCGTCACATTTTTGCAGTCGTTTCTTGATGAACAGATTGTTGAGAATTTTCTGCCCATCAACGGTGAGCAGCAGGTGGCCAATATACTCAATCTGTTTGATAACCAGTCCCGGGATCATTTTCTTGATACCTTGCGCCAGACAGACAACGCCATGGCCGTGCGCATAGAAGAGCAGATGCTGGTATTTGCCCAGGTGGTCAATTTATCCATGGAAGATATGGGCAAACTGCTTGGTGTCATTGATTCGGCCGAACTGAGCATGGCACTGAAAGGCGAGCCGGATGACGTGCGCCAGCACGTTTTCCGCTCCATGAGCAAACGGGCAGCCACCTACCTGCGTGAAGAGATCGAAACGCTCGGGGCCGTGCCGCAAAGCAAGGTCAAGGAGGCCCGGCAGAACATTGTGACGGAGATGGACCGTATGCTCAAAGATGGGGATATTGCCATGCCCCGTGGCAATGAAGTGATGCTGGAGTAGCCCCATGGTCAAGACGGCAGCGGCGCTCCCTTCTGAGTCCACAACAGACAACCCGATTCAGCGTTATCAGTTTCCTGCCGTCAGTCGTGGGCAGGCAGAGGAGCAGGCGACGCCGGTCAGTCATTACCCATTGTTGCGTGCCACGGTGCGTAAAGTCCGGGAACGGGATCGCCGCTTACATCGGGCAGCACAAGAGGCCAACTACGCCGAGAGCCAGCAGCGGGGGTATGAGGATGGTTTTGCCGCCGGTTATCAGGCTGCGCAGCAAGAGGTGCAACAACACCACCAACACAGTGCCAGACAGTGGCTGGGGCTGATCAACAGCCTTTGGCATGAGCTGTCCAATCTGCACCAGGCAACGCTGCTGAACCTGGGACAGCCGCTGGTGGCGTTGATCAGCAAGGTGGTGCAACAGGTGGTGAACCATGAGCTGGTAACCTCACCGGAGTCGTTGCAGCAGTTGGTCAGCGATGCCCTGACCCTGCTGCCGGAAACCCAGTCGGTGGTGCTGGAGATTAACCCTCTGGACCGGTCGTTGCTGGAACCGGTGATTGAAAAGTTGCCGGCAGGGTGGTCCGTACGTGAAGACGACACTCTAACGTCTGGTGGTTGTCGTTTAATCAGTGAGCACGGTAAAGTGGATGCCACGGTGGAAAGTCGTCTGGCATCGTGTATTGATGCCGTCCATGAACAATTGGTGCCCCATGACTGACTATGCCACACCACCGGTGCGGGCCGCCGATCAACACCGCACCGAGCTGTGGGCACACCTGAGCGACAAACTGCAGACCACCGAAGCACAGATCAGCAAACTGATCCCATTACGGGCATCCGGCCAGTTGGTGAAGGTTTCCGGGCTGATTATGGAAGTTATGGGCTGTCAGATGCAGACCGGGCAGCGTTGTCTGGTGCAGGTAAACGACGGTTCCCCGGTGGAGGCAGAGGTGGTTGGTTTTGACCGGGATACGCTGCTGCTGATGCCCATGGAGTACCACGATGGTTTGTCCCCGGGGGCCAAAGTGACGCCCATGGGTTACAACTCGTCGATTTTGGTGGGGGAACCACTGCTGGGGCGAATTATCGACGGTGCCGGGCGCCCGCTGGATAACCGGCCAGCCCCGGTGGGTAACACCACCGTGCGGTTGTACGGACCACCGATCAATCCTCTGCACCGTTGCCCAATCAACACGGCACTGGATGTGGGCGTGCGTGCCCTGAACGGTCTGCTCACCATTGGCCGGGGGCAGCGTATCGGCTTGTTTGCCGGCAGCGGCACGGGCAAAAGCACGTTGCTTGGTATGGTTGCCCGGTACACCGGGGCTGATATTGTCGTGCTGGCCATGATTGGTGAGCGCGGGCGCGAAGTTGGCGATTTTATCCGCCACAATATTGATGAAAAAACGCGACAACGTTCAATTATTATTGCTGCGCCGGCGGATCACTCGCCGGTTATGCGTCTGCGGGCGGCGTTGCTGGCCCACCGGGTGGGGGAGTATTTTCGTGACACCGGCCACCATGTGCTGCTGTTGATGGACTCACTAACGCGCTATGCCCAGGCGCGTCGCGAAGTGGGTCTGGCCATCGGTGAACCGCCGGCAGCCAGAGGCTATCCGCCCTCGGTGTTCAATATGATTGCCCGGCTGGCCGAGCGGGCAGGCAATGGTTATCACTCTTCGGGCTCCCTGAGTGCCTTTTACACGGTGCTGGATGAGGGTGAAGACGATCCGGTGGGGGAGGCCGCCCGGGCAATCCTTGACGGGCACCTGGTGCTCAGTCACAAGCTGGCCATGGCCGGTCAGTATCCGGCTATTGATGTGGTGGCTTCCATCAGTCGCACCATGGCACAGTCGGTATCGGCACAACACATGCAGCAGGCGCAGTTTTTTTGCCAGTTGGTGGAAAAAGCCCGGGAGGGGTATGAACTAAAAACACTGGGCGTCTACCAGGCTGGCAGTGACCCGATGATGGATCGGGCGATGGCGGCCCGGGCAAGCATGGTGAGTTATTTACAACAGCCCGTTAATGAACGACAGACGTTTGACGACAGCCTGCACCAGTTGCAGGCACTGATTGCGGGGATTGATGCCGATGGCCATTGCTGAATCGTTGCTGGATAAACTGCTGCGGCTGGAGACCTTGCAGCACCGACAGCGTCTGGATCATATCCGGCAACAACTTAATGAGCTGGAAAGGTACCAGCGGCTGGCCGCTTCACTGAACCAGCTGGCCGGTAACGTTGCTAGTGAGGTGGGAATAACAACGGGCATGCAGGTGAACAACCGGGGGCATTTTCACACTCTGTTGTCGACCATGCAGCAATCCTGTCAGCGAGCACAGGCTGAGCACGCGGCATCAGTCAAGTCGCTTGCCGGGACTGCCACGGTGAAAATGCAGCGCCTTGAGCGCCTGCGCCAACGGTTGCACAAGTCTTGTTCTGAAATTCCATGCCTTTAGGGATTGGTGCCCCTCCTGCGCCGCTCGTACTGCGGATCAATGGTTTTATAGCCATACCATTGGCGGGCAAACTGCATCAACTGCGATGCCTGACCGGGCCGGGCCATGGCACAAAGGCTGTAAGTGTGGCCCATGGAGCTGAACAGGCAGCGCAAGCGAAAGCGGACTTCCTGGTTTACTGCAGGCTCTGACAGCTCAGGTTGCTCCACCAGCTGTTGCACAGCTTCCCACACAGCTTCTGGTGTTATACTGGTACAGATTTGATCCAGGCCAAGGCAGTAAGCCAGCGACGGCATGATGTAGTAATCCTTGGCCACGTTGACCCACTCCTGAGCTCTGGGCCTTATGGATTCGGCCATCACCCGCGTTTTGAAGCAGTCATCAAATTGGTGCAGTTCAGTCCAGGCGTACTCTTCCCAGATCCGTTCAATGCCGATGCAGGTTTTCAGTGTGGGGTTATTGAGCAGCTTCTGGTAGATGTGTCGCTCCCGATCCGGGTCGCAGGCACTGCGGGCCTCTCTGATCAGGTTAAGTGTCTTTTTCACCAGCGGGTTCCAGTATTTCGATAACAGCTTTTCAAAAGGCTGTATGGCCCTCTGGGTGGCTTTGATCTGGTATTCGCCCGATAATCCATCGTAATAGTTGGGGCCGAAGGGCAAGGCTTTAACCACTGGTCGACAGGGGCGAGAGTTATCTTGTTCGCTATTTGATGATGCTGCCCGGCTCTGCTGGTCAGCTGATTGACTGCTGTTACCGTGTTGTTTTGCGTCGGGGTTTGCTTTAGCAGCGCATTGTCTTTGCTTTCTGTTTTTATGCTTTTTTGCTACGGCTGGGGGGCTGACAGCAAACTCGCGCATAATGGTATCAATATCGTCTTGTTCTTGTACGTCACTGGCCGGATCACCGGGATTGGCATGAGTTGCTTGCATTGCTCTGCTGTACAGATCACTCCAGTATTCGACCGTGTCTGCGTCTTTTCCTTGCCAGTAATGGGCATAGTGTCTGATTGCATTTGCCGCCTCATTCCAGATACCGGCCTTGCAATAGTAATTGTAGGCGCTGCTCCAGTGGTTGGGGGAGTGCTCTGCGGTTGCTGCGTACAGCGCCGCGATCTTGGCGTACCGGCATCGTGGCTTGAGTGTTTTTTCCGACCGAATGACTTCTGCCCGTAAAAAATTAAACAGGCCAAGGCAATCATTTTGCGTACCGGCTGTGGCTTTTTCGCACTGTTGCATGTGGGAAAATAGTTTGTCCTTCTTATGGGACAGGTCTTGTAAACTCTTTCCCCGTTTTCCCCGTTGACCAGTGATTTCAATAACGTTATAAAAATCAGCCAGTATGCTCCTGATAGACTGATAGGTTTGGTAGTGGAAATAATCCGTCTGGCGTGAAGGTGTGAGAATTGGGCAGTATTCCGGGCACATGAAAATAGAAGTAACTAACTGCATAATGTTTACATTCGCAGCATCCGGCACCACCTCTTTTTTCTGATCATCCAGTTTCTGGATTAAATCTTTTGGGGCAAAACGCATGTAATCAATCGCGGTAAAACTTATGGGGGAAAAAAACAGATAGCCTCCGTCTCCCTCCAAAATTTTGCGGTGCAGGTTTAATAAATGAAAGCCTCTCTCGTAGTTGGCTCCATCTTCAAAGCCATACAGTCCACCGGTGTAATAAAGGATGATCAGTGAAATAGTGTCCAGAATCGGCAGGGATGAATTTGTGATTCCGAATATTGAACCCATGTAGATAGTTTCATTCATGATGGTGACAAAGCTTTGCTTGGTACGTTCAGAAACGGGCCGACCGTAAAGAATATCCTTAAAGCACTTCATGAAAACCCAGTTTTGCACATAATGGGTCAGATTGAGCCTGTCCTGAGCGTATTCATACAGGGATATTAACTGTTTTTTAGTCTGCTCCCTGTTCTGTTTAAGGCACCAGTTACAGAGCAAACGGTTCAGAAGGTGCTTGATTTTTGCTGTTGCCGCAACGTCTTTGGTGATATCGGGTCGTTTGATGTAGCTGTGGTACGAACTCTCGATTTTTTGCAACACGCTGTCGTCGAGCTTCAGGTACTCATCAACCGGAATATTGAGAAACCGGTCAACCCAGCATGCAAAATCATGGCTGCAAGTATCCACATCGGTCGTGCTCCGGACGGCCTCTTGGCCCGGCTTACCTTCCGGTGCAATGGGTGCCACCGATCTGGTGCAGACGTGTTTGTCAGGCGGGCCGCCTTCCCCGGGTTCACTGCATGGATCAAAAGCGGTTGCCGACGAATCTGCCCGGGTTGCGCACAGACTGAACGCAGAAGTGAGTTCGTTGCAGTCGTTGTCGGACTCACCAATATCCGGCTGTCGGGACACCGCTGCGCCAGCACTTATATTTTCCATATCCAGCTTCCGGGGTCATGAGGCAGTACTGCCAACTGTCGTTATGGCTTTTGACGCGCGGGTTATCTAAAGGTTTCCCGGCAGTGTTGAGTAAATAGACATTGAGGAAGATGGCGCGTTGTTGGATCAGGACAAACGTACCGGCAAAAAAACGGCGCCTCAAAGCTTGCAAAGCAAATGACGCCTGACCGGGTAGGTCACCTCGGCGTGGCTGGCGTAGGCGAATGGTGAGCCGCGCAGCAGGGCGATAAACTGGTTGCAGTGGTCGTTGAGCCGGGTCAGGGCCGCCGTATTGTGCTGTTGCAGGTTGCGGCAGGCACGTAACCGCTGTTCTGACTCGTCGCCGGCAGGCAGCAGGGGGGCGATTTGCCGGCAGATGTCGGCACATTCAACCGATAACCGCACCACGTCATCCAGCCGTTTTGCTGTGATGGCCAGTGCCTGTTCGGTTAACCGCTGTTCCAGTTGCTGCAGTAACGTTATCGTGGCATCACTCATGGTATTTTCACTGCCCTGAGATGGTGTGAACTTCCCCTTCGTTGATCACCCGGCATCTTATGGTGCGGCCATTGTCTTTCTGTATCCGGATAATGTCGTTTACACGACCATTTTCCATAGCCACACCAGTAGTGCGCAGCAGCACCGTATCGGACTGGGCAACAATGGTCACCGGCTGGCCACGACGCAGCACACCGGCCTTTTTCACCAGGTCTTCGTTGATGACCGTGCCAGCAATGATTTTGCGGCTGGCCACATAGCCGTCGAGTTTATCGGCTGCCTGCAAAAAGCCGGGTTTCACGCTGGTGAAGGCGACGTCATCGGTGCGCAGTTGTGACAAACGTTCACCGCGACTGACGTCACGGGCTGCCACCAGTACCGGCAGCGTGAAGTCCACTTTGACGTTCAGGCGGTGTTGCCAGTTGTCGCTGTCCGGGCAGCTCACCACCAGTGGCAGTTTGCCATTGTGGGACATGGCCGATAAGCCCACCTCCACCCCTGTAGCGCAGGACGGCAGACGTTGCCACCGTTCCAGTTGCAGCAGTTGTACACGTGGCTCACGGCCATTGAATTGCTCGGTCAGGGAGTGCAGGTGTGCACAGACGGAATTAACCACCTCCTGTTGGGTTGATTGCTGCGGAAACTGACTGTTGTCGCTGCACGTTCCGGCCTGTAAATCGGCACTTAAAAACATAAAACTGCCGACGTGTATCATTATTTCTAAATAATATTTGCGAAAATTCACTGTATTTTCCACGACAATTTAACGACAACGTACTACTGTTAATACGACTGATAATAGGCAATGAAACGCCATTATGTTGATTTCATTCGATGCAGCCATGGGCATCCATCCGAGGGTCGCTGAGTTGCGCACCTCTCAGCTGGCCGTTCAGGCCGGCAATGTCTTTAATGTGGAAACACCGGGCTATCGCGCACTGGAGGCTGGTCTTGAGTTTTTCCAGCCGGTGCACGGTCTGGCGGTCTCCGACCGGCGACATATTGGTGGTACCGGGGCAGAGGTTGACCTGTCTCTGCGGTTCAGAAACGCCGGTGAGATTTCTTCGGATAATGGTAATGACGTGTCGCTGGTACTGGAACAGGCAGAATTGGCCCAGTCCATGTCGGGATTCAATGTTAGTGTGTCGTTGATCCGTGAGCAGTTAAGTATGCTTGAGAGGGTGATCAGTGGCCGGTAGAGAATTCGACAAATGTCGTTTTATAAGGTTGTGCCCATCATCCTCAAGTGAGTGAGTCCCCATGAGTCTGCAGCTGGTGCAAGCCATGTCCGGCTACGCCATGGTCGCCCAAGCGACCCGGTTGACGCTGGTGGCTGAGGCACTGTCTTACAGTGAAATTCCATCCGCCAGTGCTGATGATGTGTTACAACCGGGGCGTGCGGTGTTGCAAGCCAGAACGGTGGATGCCGGGTCGGTAGCACTGCCTGATGTGCCCGCGTTCACAGTGGAAGTGGCCAGCATCAGCAAAGAGCAGGTACCGCCCCAGGTTCGTTACCAGCCGGGTCACCCGCTGGCCAATGCCAACGGAGAGGTGTTCTATCCCGACATCAGTACGGTGGAAGAGATGGCCACCATGATTTCCGCAGCCCGCTCTTTTGATGCCGCGGTTGCCGTGTTCAGCAGCGCCCGACAGATGGAAGGCCAGGCGCTGGGTTTGATCGGTACGCACAGTTGAGCAACATCATCACCGCAGTTGAGTAAGTGCCCCATGACATTCATACCCACCCATATAAACGACGCTGTTTATACACCCGCCAGCCAGACGGTCGGTCCGTCGGACCAGGCCGGCAATCTGAGCAAGAACTTCATGACCCTGCTGATCACCCAGCTTAAGCATCAGAATCCGCTGGAACCCATGGAAAGCGGTGACTTGCTCAACCAGCTGGCCGCCATGACCTCGGTGTCAGAGCTCAACGACATCCGTTCCGGTATCAGCAGCCTCAATGAACACTTTGCTGCCGGGCAAATGGCCAGTGCCACTGCGCTGCTGGGGCAGGAGCTGGCCATTGAGGCCGGACAGTTTGAGATTTCTGACGACAGTGGACAGCTTTCTCTGTCATTCCCGTCGCCGGGCAGTGGGCGCACGATGCCATTCACTCTGATCGACCAGAGTGGCCGTGTAGCCGAAGCCCACTACCGAGGACGCCGAGGTGAGCTGCCAGGCACTGCGGTCCGGCAAGGGCTGCAGCAACTGTTTGGTTCGTTGGATAACGGCCAATACTGGCTTCGGGCCGATGGTGATGAAGCAGTGCCGGTTCAGTTGGTCAGCCGGGCAGAGAGCGTGGTATTCAATGGCGGCGATCGCACGCCCATGATCAGGCTTGCAGGTGCCGGCCCTGTCTCTTTGGCGGCAGTACGCCGCGTGACCCAGCCGTAGCGAGGTAACGTTATGTCAATCAGTACATCAGGCATGACTGCCGCCCAGAACCTGCTGGAGGTAGCCAGCCAGAACCTGGCCAATTCAGAAACGGACGGTTACAAATCATTTCGTGCCGTTTTGGGTGATGTTTACGCCGAGTCAAGCGGCAGTTCTGTTGATATGGCCGGTGTTACTTTACTCGCCAGTCAGCAGCAGTTCACTCAGGGGCAGATGGTACAGACCGGCAATGCATTTGATTTGGGCATTGATGGCAAGGGCTTTTTTGTGCTCAATAAAAACGGTACGCAGGTGTACAGCCGGGCCGGCGCCTTTGAACAAGATGCCAACTACTATCTGGTCAATCCCAGTGGTCTGCAACTTAAAGGTTACGCTGCTGACGCTACAGGAGTGATTGATACCACCCGGTTGGTGGAGTTGCAGATCAGTCAGGCCGATCGCCCCGGGGTTGCTACCACGTCTGTTCAGGCTGCCATGAACCTCAACTCTGCCAGTGCGGTCATCGATCGTGAAACCGTTACCCTTAACCCGGCCCAGAGTAACACCTTCAGCTGGTACGGTGCAGTCAATATTTTTGACAGTCTGGGGGGGCAGCACACGCTCGGCTCTTATTTCACTAAAACCGGCACCAACCAATGGTTGACGCAGTTTCAGCTGGATGACCAGATGCTGGAGCAAACCAGCGAGTTTACTTTCACCAATGCCGGTGTGTTATCCAATCCAGGTGCGGCGATGTTTACTCTGACGCCGTCAGCCCTGACCAATGGTGCGGTATTGCAGAGCATTGCCATGGATTTCACGGGGATGTCACAGTTTGCCGTGGATTCAACGTTTCGCCCGGTCTCAGTCAATGGTCAAAGTGCCGGTTCGTTGAATCAGGTCACGGTCAGTGATCAGGGCTTTTTGCAGGGCAGTTACAGCAACGGTGAGCGCTACATTCTCGGCCAGGTGGCCGTGGCGACCTTCCCCAGCGAAAACGGGCTGGTGGTTGACGGGAATAATCTCTGGTCGTCATCCATATCCTCAGGCTCGCCGGTCTTGAGTGTGTCCGGTTCCAATGGCGCTGGTGTGGTCAACTCGGGGTTTCTTGAGCAGTCCAATGTTGAGCTGTCGGATGCGTTGTCGGAGGTGATATCGGCCCAGCGCTTTTTCCAGGTCAATGCCAAGGCTTTTCAGGCCGAGGATGTGTTGTCACAGACATTGATCAATCTCGGTTAAGAGGTAACCGGCCATGTTTTCCGGCATTGAGATGACCACAGCCAGTGCTGCACGGATCTGGGAGAGTCTCTCGGTATTTTCCGGCAATCTGTCCGGACAGTCGGTACCCGGTTACCGCGCCGACTCGGTATATCCCCGGCAGTCGGAGGCGACGCAGACTGCCGGGGGGGGCGAGAAAGTTCCCTCCTTTGCCCTGACCAGCGCCAGCAATTTTACCAGCGGTCTGGTCAAGCCCACTGGTCGCCAGCTTGACGTGGCCGTCGACGGTCCGGGCTGGTTGGTGGTGCGCGATGCCAGCGGCGGTGAAGGTCTGACTCGCAATGGTCTGCTGAGCCTTAATGCCGAGGGCGAGGTCATGGCCGCCGGCGGTACCCACGTGATGAGTGAGGCAGGGCCGCTGGTGCTGCCCGCCTACACCCAGCTGACCATCGGCAGCGATGGGGTTGTCAGTGTGGTGCCGGCCGGGTCCTGGGAGGTGGAGACGGTGGGGCGTCTGCGCCTGGCCAATCCGCCCACCGAGGATCTGGTGCGTGGCAGCGACGGATTGTTCCGTCTGGCCGATGGCTCTGCACCGACCCAGGACCCGGATGTGCAGTTGGTTAGTGGCGCACTGGAGGAGAGCAATGTGGATCTGATCGCCGAATACCTCAATGTCATCGATACCGGCAAAACCATGGAACTTCACGTGCGCATGCTGTCGGCCTTCGACAAAATGGCCGATCGTGGTAACGGCTTACTGAGACTGACGCCGGGGTAAATTGTTATGAACAGCCTTTGGATCAACCAGGGTGGCCTGACCCTGCAAGACGCGCGAATGATGGCCGCCTCGCAGAACCTGAGCAATATCAGTACCTACGGCTACAAAAAGGATCGGGTGGTTGCTGCTGACCAGTTTTACACCACCCTGAAGCAAGCCGGTGCCATGGCCAACAGCAACGATGAGCTGCCCAGCGGTCTGCAGGTGGGCACTGGTGCCCGGATTACCGCTACCCAGAAGATCTTTACCGGCGGCAGTGTGCAAAACACCGGTAATCCTCTGGATTTGGCCATTGTCGGCAAAGGCTTCATGCAGGTGCAGTTAGCCACCGGCGACACGGCCTACACCCGCAACGGCCAGCTTCAGCTTAATGCCGAAGGTGAAATTGTCACTGCTACCGGTCAGCCGGTGGAGCCGACCATTGCCATCCCCATTGAGGCACAAAGCATCACCATTGGCCAGGACGGCACCGTGTCAGTGGCCCAGCCTGGCTCACCCGAGCCACAGGTGCTGGGCCAACTGACGCTGGTGGACTTTGTTAACCCCATGGGCTTGCAGGCCCGGGGCGATAACCTGTACACCGAAACCGCGGCCAGCGGCGAGCCCACCGAGGGGGTGCCGGGCACTAATGGTCTGGGAGAAATCCGCCAGTTCTCCCTGGAGGCGTCCAATGTGGATGTGGTGGAAGAGCTGGTTAACCTGATCATGATTCAGCGGGCTTACGAGATGCAGGCCAGGGCCATTGATGTGGCCAGTAATGCCCAGGAGTACCTGGTGAAAAGCAGTTAGGAACCGTGACAGATAGCGCCCCGATTCCATTCACCTTCAGCCTGTTCAGGATGACCGGATTACGGTGGTGTTTTCCTCACTTTGCTTTTTTACTGTTGAGAGCACGAGATGCAACGAGCAGTCATGGCCATGCTGATGCTGGTTATTGTCGCCGGTTGTCAGGTGGTGCTGCCTATGAACCAGCCGCTGGATGATGGCGACGGTGACGGGCCGGCGCTGCCAGAGCATATGGAGCCGCCGGCACTGGCGGCACCGGGCAGCCTGTACACATCCGCCAGCAGCATGCGTCTGTTTGATGATCTGAAAGCCTACCGGCCGGGGGATATTCTTACGGTGATTTTGCAAGAGTCCACAGTCTCCAGCAAAAAGGCCGACACCAGCGTGGGCAAAGACGCCACGGCAGCCATTACCACGCCGTCGTTGCTGGGCAACACCTACCCCCGACTGGCTGCCAATCTTTCCGGCAGCCGCAGTTTTACCGGCAAGGCCAGTGCATCACAGCAAAATAATCTGACTGGTACCGTCACTGTGGTGGTGCAAAAAGTGCTGCCCAGTGGCGCTCTGTTTGTCAAAGGCAGTAAGCAAGTGCGGCTGAACCAGGGCGATGAGGTGGTGTTTGTCAGCGGGGTGGTGCGACCGGAAGACGTTACTCAGGATAATCAGGTCTCTTCGTTGCGTCTGGCTCAGGCGCGCATCAGCTACACCGGCCGGGGTGACATGGCCCAGAGTAACAGCATGGGTTGGCTGTCGCGCATTCTCAACAGCGCCTGGTTCCCGTTTTGAGCAAGTGCCTGCTGCTGTGGTTGTCCGGGCTGCTGTTGCTTGCCAGCCAGGCCCGGGCGGTGCGGCTGGTGGATCTGGTGGAGATTGAGGGCGTTCGCTATAACCAGTTGATTGGTTATGGCTTGGTGGTGGGCCTGCAGGGCACCGGCGACCAGACCCGACAGACCATCTTTACCAGTCAGTCGATGCTCAACATGCTGCGCCAGTTTGGCATCCAACTGCCGGCAGGCACTGACCCGCGGGTGAAGAACGTTGCCGCCGTGACCATCAGTGCCGATCTGCCCACCTTTGCCCGGCCCGGCACACGGCTTGATGTGGTGGTGTCATCCATTGGCGATGCCAAAAGCCTGCGCGGTGGGGTGCTGCTGGCCTCGCCCATGCGCGGGATTGACGGTACGGTGTACGCCATGGCACAAGGGTCGGTGATTGTCGGCGGCGTGTCCGCTGAGGGAGCCACCGGTACCCAGGTCAGTATTAACACCACCACGGTAGGGCGCATTCCCGGCGGCGCTATCATTGAGCAGGCGGTTATCCCGACGGCCGTATCGTCCGGAGTGGTGCGCCTTAACCTGCACGAGCAGAACTACAGCCAGAGCCGCATGCTGGTCAAGACCATCAATGAGCACTTTGGCGCTGACATCGCCTCGGGCGTCGATGGTAGCCAGATCGAAGTGACCATGCCGGCAGGGCGCAATGACCAGGTGACCTTTTTGTCCATGCTGGAGTCGCTGGATGTGCCTCACGGGGTCACTCCGGCCCGGGTGGTGATCAATGCCCGTACCGGCACCATTGTGATTGGCGAGGATGTGCGTATCCGGCCGGTGGCGGTAAGCAATGGCTCCACCACAGTCAAGGTGATGGAGCGCCCGAGCGTGATTCAGCCCAACCCATTCTCCCTCGGTGCCACGGCCATCGAGCAGGACACCACGGTGGACATCACCCAGAAAACCGGCGGTATGTTTATTGTCCCCCGCAGTACCAGTCTGGCGGACATTGTTAACGTGGTGAACAGCGCCGGCCTGACGCCCGATGAGCTGATCTCTATTTTGCAAGCCATCCATGAAGCCGGTGCCATGGACGGTGAGCTGGTGATTATGTAGCAGGAGTGTGCCTATGTTGATTTCACCGACCATGCTGATCCCCCCTGGCACCAGCCAGGCGCTTATTGGCCAGGACAAGCCGGACAACAGGGACTTTATGCGGGTTTTGCTCGGTGAAGTGTCGCGCAGCTTGCAACGCACCTCGGAAGTGTTCTCCGCCAGACAGGGCAGGGCATCGTTTGGTAACCCCCTGGCCGGTCCGCTGTTCGGTCAGGTACTGGCGGAAAAACTGACCGAACATCTGGTTGGCCGCTCACTGGCACCACTGCCCGCTAAAGAGCGCAGCGCGCCCCTCCCGGAAAAAGCACCCACGCCGGACAACCCGCCGTTTGACCCATTTTTCGCCCCGCTGCCAGAGAACACCACACAGCTGGCCCGCCAGGGTGAGAAGATGGATGAGAAGGCAGCCCGTTTTTTGCCATTTTTGTACCATGACCGGTTATAGCGATGAACTACATCGGACTCAGCGGGCTGAATGCCGCTGAGATTCTCCTGAACAACACCGCCCACAATGTCGCCAACGCGGAAACGCCCTGGTTCAGCCGTCGCCGGCCACTGCTGGTGGCTGAACAGAGCCATTGGGGTGGGTTGCTCAGTCAGCTCGGCGGTGTGCGGGTGCTGAGCCTGGTGCGCCTGTCCGACACCTACCTCAATGACCAGGTGTTTCGCGCCACGGCCAGCCAGTCCTCGGCCAATGCACTGATGATGCCATTAATGCAGATGGACCAACTGCTGGGCAACGATGACACTGGCCTGACTGGGGTGCTGACCCAGTTTGTCGGAGACCTGCAACGGTGCGAGACCCGGCCGGAGTCCATCCCTCTGCGCCAGCAGTGGTTGGGCAGTACCCGGCAACTGGTCACCCGCTTCCAGATGCTCAATCAACAATTGCTCAGCACCGCTGAGCAGCAGATTCGCCAGGTCAGCAATCTGGTCACTGGTGTTAACCAACTGACTGGTGCCATTGCCGCGCTCAATGACGAGATTGCCGAGCTGTCCGGGCTCAGTGATATTTACGGTGGCGGCAATTGCGCTGACCTGATGGATCAGCGTGACGCACTGATCAATCAGCTGTCCGAGCAGTTGTCCATTGAGGTTGACCGCCAAAGCAATAACTCCGTCAATCTACTGGTGGTTTCTGAGCAGGGTGCCATTCCCCTGGTCAGTGGCCAGCAGTATTTTCAGCTCAGCCTCGGATCTGGCGGGAGTGATCCGCTGGCACCGCCGGTGTTGGTCAATGTGCCGGGTACCGCTGTACCCATAACCCCCCGGGACGGCCTGCTGGCCGGTCTGCAAAGCTTTCACAGCGACGGCCTGATGCTGGTGATCAATCAGCTCGGTCTGATGGCAGCGGTACTGGCGGCGCAAGTCAATAATCAGCAGACCGAAGGCTGGAACCTGGCCGGTGCCGTCGGTGCGCCGTTGTTTCAGGCGGTGAACAGTGCCACGGCCATGCAGTTGCGCGCGGTGGCTGAATCGGTCACCGGCAGTGGTAAGCTGAGCGTGGCCATCAGTGACCTGACGGCGTTGCTCCCTTCGGAGTATCAACTGCTGTTCACTGCCGCTGACCAGTGTCGTGTGATCCGTTTGTCTGACGGGCAAGTGTTCACCGGCACGCTGGATGCACAGACGCCGTTCACCGTTGATGGCCTGGTCATCAGTATGACCGGAACACCTGCCGTCGGTGATCAGTACCTGTTAATGCCCTGGCGTAACGAAGTCCGGCAACTGAGCTTGGCGGTGGACTCTCCTTCTGCAGTGGCTTTCGCTGCCACGGGGCAGGGGCCGGGTGATAATCAGAATTTGCTGAGCCTGCTCAGCTGTCTGCAAGGCGACAGTGCCAGCTGCCCGGCCCTGATGCAGAAAAATATTATGTTGCAGTCGTCGGTGGCTAATAAAACGTCATCTGCCGTACAGCAGCAGCTGACCAGTGAAAGCCTGTACCAGGCTGCCGTGGCCGAGCGGGCCAGTCTCAGCGGCGTTAATCTGGATGAGGAAGCGGCCAACCTGATGCGTTTTCAGCAGTACTATCAGGCCAATGCCCAGGTGCTTCGCTCCAGCCAGATTGTGCTTGATGAGTTGTTGGCGCTCTACCGGTGAGGGTACAAAGAGTGCGTGTAAACAGGGAGCAGCAATATGCGGGTCAGCACGGTTCAGCAACAGGCGATGATTTTGCAGGATGTGCTCAATCTCAATCAGCGCCAGGTGGAGGGGTGGAGTCAGGTCGCTACTGGCCAGCAAATTACTCAGCCGTCCCAGGCCCCTGGTGACTGGACCCAGTTGCAAGGAGTGCGACAGCAGATCAGTCAGCTGGATCAGTACATCAATTCCATTGATACCTTGTTGGCCCAGTTAAGTCGGGAAGATGTCATGCTGCAAAGTTACACCAGTTATTTGCAAGACATCCGGTCATTGATTCTCAAGGCCAATAACGGCGCCCTGGCAGTGGTGGATCTGGCCAGTATGGCCGGACAGGTCTATCAGTGGCAGAACGCCATTATTGGTCTGCTCAATGATCGTGACGCCGAGGGCTATTACCTGTTCGCCGGCTCTGAGACCAGCACGCCCCCGGTTGCTCTGGCAGCGCCCGATACGGTGACAGGGAAAGCAGGCAGCAATGACGAAAGTAGCGATGATACCGGCAGCGATGACACTAGCAGTGGTGATACTGGCAATGATTCGGCTGGTGGCGGAGCAGGAACTGAAACGTTTGTGTTCAACACAAACAACGACATCCGGCAAATAACAGTGGCATCTAATATAACAATGTCGTCTACGGACAATGCCGAGTCCGTGTGCTTTACTATCAACGACGGTGAATCAGGATTCAACCTGATTACTCTTCTTGGGCAGTTACAGGAAACGCTGTCGGAGCCGCCTGTTAATGTTGCCACCTTACTGGCAGGGTACCTGGTTAGCATTGACCAGACGCAGAGTCAGGTCGGTAGTATCTATGCCGACCTGGGTACCCGGGTCAGAGCGCTTCAGGGCATTCGTGAAGATCACCAGCAGGTCAGGATCTATTTTCAGGAGCTGGCCGGTCAGTTGGGCGATCTGGATTACTCCGGCGCACTCAGTCAGCTGAGCCTGCAAAAAGTTCAGCTTGAGGCTGCCCTGAAAGGTATGGCCGAAATCGACAGCCTGTCGTTGTTTAATTACCTCTAGCTAGTACGCGTTTTCAACAGGATTGGTGGACTTATGCTTCGCTTCGGCCTGTCGGTGGCGTGTGTTAACTGCCTTGCTGGCATGATGTACCAGGTTCTCTCACTCACTCCGGCGACCGGATACCCGCTGAAATCAGGAGGCTACTATGGCCATTACCATCAACACCAACATCCCCTCCCTGCAGGCTCAGATCAGTCTGGAGCGGGCCCAGAATGGTCTTGATACCGCCATGCAGCGGTTGGCCACCGGCTACCGGATTAATAGTGCCGCCGATGATGCAGCGGGGTTGCAGATCAGCAACCGGATGACGGCCCAGATCAATGGTCTGACGGTGGCTGTGCGCAATGCCAATGACGGGATCTCCATTGCCCAGACTGCTGAGGGTGCCATGAGTGAAACCTCTTCATTGTTGCAGCAGATGCGTGACCTGGCGGTGCAATCGGCCAGTGACAGTAACAACGCGGCCGACCGCGAAGCGCTCAATGGTGAAGTGATACAGTTGGTGGCCGAGCTCAATCGCATCGCCACCAGTACCAGTTTTGGAGGCCAGAATTTGCTGGATGGGACGTTCAGTACCAAGAATATTCAGGTGGGTGCCTACGCCAACGAAGTGATTCCCATATCCGTTAGCAGCGCTGCGGGCAACCAGTTGGGTATATTAGGAACGCAGCTGAACTTTGCCGGGTTTACGCTGGGACAGCCGGTTGCTTCAACCGCCGAAAACGCCGGAGGGGTTGTCGCCCAGAATCTGATGGTTGGTGTTAACGGCGCCCAAACCATTGTACCTATTCTGAGCGGTGCCAGTGCCAGCGAAATCGTCACTTCGGTATCGGAAGCCGTACCTGAAGTTATCGGACTGGCCAATACCAGTGTGACGGTGGACTATAGCGCCACTACCGGCTTTGCCGCCGGTGATACGCTCTCCATTACGGTCAATGACGTCAATGTCATCTCACCGACCACAGCCACCACTCTTAATGAAGCAGTTGCCGGTCTGGCCACCGGATTGCAGAGCAACAATATTGAGGCGGATGGCTCAACGGTACCAGGAAGTCTGACTCTGACTGATCCGAGTGGGGCCAATATGTTGATTGCGTCGTCTTTGCAGGATGCTCCGGCACCGGCAACAGGCGGTGATGCAGCAGCGGCTGCGGTTTTCAGCGCAACAATCGCTGCCAACAGCTACGATGGCACAGCGCCGGCAACGCCCCCCACCGCTGGTAATCTGACCGCAGGTACGACCTTTCTTGCCTCCGGAGCCATTCAGTGGATCGCCACTGAGCCAACAGCCACTTATACCTTCGAGAGCAGTGGAACCATGTTGGGCACAGCCGATACTGAAGTGACCGCAACTTTGGGTACTGCAGTGGATATGTCGGTTAATACATTGGACATCAGTACATACACAGGTGCCCAGCTGGCCATTCAGGTCATCGACTACGCCCTGGCCGATATTGATTCCAATCGTGCGACTCTCGGTGCGATCCAGAACCGCTTCCAGCACACCATTTATAACCTGCAAAATGTACGCGAGAACATGATGGCCTCGCGCAGCCGGATTGAAGACACCGACTACGCCTCAGAGATGTCCACCCTGACCCGTGAGCAGGTGCTCAAGCAGGCCAGTATGGCCAGTCTTAACCGGGCTAATCTGATGCAGCAGGATGTTTTGACGTTAATTCAGTAGATTCAGACCTGTTCAACTGAGTGGTTTGTGAATGAGCACGATACCCTCCCTGTTGGCCATGACTCAACAAGCAGGCTTTGATCGCACGGCGGTGGTGGAGGCGGTGGTGGATGCTGAGATGATGCCTTCAGAAAAAGCCCTGGAGCGACGTGAACAGCAGCTGGTTCGCGAGCAAGAGTTGATGGTCTCGGTCTACCAGGTGGTTAACGAATTGCAGCGCTCGGCACGCTCGTTGGTTCAGGAAGCTCGCGTCAATGGCAACGGTCATGGTAACGGTAACGGTAACGGCAATGGACATAGCCTTGGGCGGTGGGTTGCCTCCTCCAGCGATGACGATTATCTTGGCGTAAAAGTCAGTGGTCGTCCTGATCCCGGCAGTTATCAGTTAACGGTGTATCAGCTGGCCCAGCCGCAGATTATGGTCAGCCCAGCCATGGAAAAAGGGGCTACGTTTGGTGAGTCTGGCACGTTGGATCTCGCCCTCAATGGCGGTCGCTGGAAGGTGCATCTCTTCGCCCATGGCACGTTACCCACCATTGCCCGTTCCATTCAGCGGAACACTCAGGGCAAAATCCGCGCCACGGTGATTAACAGCAAAGAAGGGCAGCAACTGCTGTTGACCGGCGCGGAAAAGGGGGCTGACCTGCGTATGACTCTGGACGGCAAAGGCTCCGGTGCCCGGCTGGCGGCCATGATGACCGAGCAGGTGGCACCGTCAGACGCCCTGATCAGTCTTAATGGTGTGGACTTGTACCTGCCGGGCAATGTCAATCAGCAAGTGATTTATGGATTGTCAGTAACCTTGAAGCAGGCCGACCCCGACCGTCGGCTTTATATTGATGTCAGCCAGGATGTGGAGGGGCTGGTCAGTGCCATGTCCGGTTTTGTTGGTAACTGCAATACCTTGTTACAAACCAGTGATCCACGGGACGACAAGGGTCGTCAAATGAATGCCGATACGCCAGCAGCCCTGCGCGGCATTGGTGGCCAGCTGCGCAAGCTGGTGAATGCCACGCCGAAAAATACCGTGCCCGACAGCTCAGAACAGATCAGCAGTATGCTTGATCTTGGCGTCAGTACCGGGCGCGACGGTCTCTGGTCGCTGGATGAAGCCTGGTTTCGTCATCAGTTGGTTGCCATGCCTTATCCGGTCCTGCAGTTTCTTTCCGACTATGAAAAGCCGGTTTTGGCTGTGGCTGGCAAGATGGAAGCACTGATGTCGGGCAATGGGCCGTTGCTGTCGCGGGTCAGCTACCTGTCCAGAGGGATGCAGCAACTGGCCTCTGAGCAGCATGCGCACAAGTCCAAACGCGCCATGGTTCACAGCCGCACCAATCAGCAGTTCCTGGATATGGAGCAGTCCATGCAGCGCATGAACCGAAACTGGTCTTATGTGCAGAGTATTTGACTGATCTTATATACCCGTCGCCTTTCAAGTTGCTACTTTGTTGGCCGCATTCGCTCACCCCGGTCACATAGTATTTCTATGCTCCCGGGGCTTCGCTCATTTGCCGCCTCGAATCAGCTTGAAATCCTTTGGGTATAAACGACACCGAGTATATAGGTAATGGCGAAGTCAGCAGCTAAGGTTTATAACCGACGTCAGTATGGTCATATTGTTCAAATGACCAACGTCGTACAACAGATTGCTGCACTCTATCAGCTATTGCTGGATGATCTGGCGCGCTGTCACAGCCACGTACGACGGGGCGACTACGCAGCCAGAGGTGAGCAGATTGATCACGCACTGTCTGTGGTCACTGTACTGCGTAACCATGCCGTTGGGTTGATCGATGATCGTCCGGAAAATACTCTGCCTGCCCACCTTATTGAGCTTTACGACGCTTGTCTTTCATGTTTGATGGCAGTGATCGCCGAGCGGGATGTTGATGACAATATTGCCCATCTTGACAGAGCCTGGTCTATGATCAATACAGTCAAAAGTGCCTGGGATGAGCTGGCTGCTCATCCTTCTGGCGAGTGAGGCCAACGAGAGCTTTCTCCCATGAGTATCGACGCCATCAGTACGGTTACCGATGTGTACCCATTGTCAGGGCAAATGTCAGGTGTTGCAGAGGATGCTGATTTATCACTGGTCGACGAGATGCCGCCCATTGACTTTCAGGCAGTTGTACAACAGTTGAATGATGCCACTGTCGATGATGTGGTTGACGTGGTCGATGTAAGCGCTGTAGTTGATGTCGCCGACCAGGTAACCGGAGACAAACTACCAGAGGCGTACGACGATATTTGTCAGACGATTTCAGTCGTTTATCTGCTGGATACACCAGTGAATTTACAATCCTCCGACGCTGAGCCGCCCGGAACAGACTTGCCACCCCCCGTCACCCCGGATCGGCAGCAGCCGGGCAGGGTGGTTGCGGAGTTTTCAGCCATTGACCGGGAAGCAGTCCACAGTGCTGATGTGGAGCAACGATCGGCAGAACCGGTAAATTCTGGCACAAAGTCGGTACCTGAGGCCACACCTGTGCCCCGTGTTGCACCGCGGGTGTCGGTCGATCCGGCGGAGCTGCAGGCATTTTCCACAATACAGTCTGGTGAACTGTCATCAGTCGCCGCACTGACGGCGTTGACCAGCAGGCCGTCGGTTACTGATGTGAGCCCGGGTATGGTGCTGCCGTCGGCATCGGCGTCGGCATTGCCATCGTTGCTGGCCACCCCCTCACCAGCAGCACTATCGTTACGGGACATGATGATCGTTGGTGGTCAACACCATGCCCGGGCGGTTGCTTACTTACCGAACCTTGGTACCGTGCAGGTGGAGATGACCCGCGCCAGTGCCTGTGAGGTGGCTGTTCATTTGCACGCCCCTGAGCTGACCGTCGCCGCACTGGATCGCTGTTCACCCACGTTGCACCACCTGATTGCCAGCACTCTTGCGCCTGTGGCGGCCACAGAGGCGACGGTGAGAGAGGCCGCTCATGGAGTCGGTTCAGAGTCTGGCGTGAAAATAGCGTTGTCGCTCACCAGCCATAATCAGTCACAGGCAGACGGCGGTGAATACCAGCAACCGGGCGGTACCGGAGCAGCAGAGCCGGCCCGGCCCGGTGCAGAGCAATTAACGCTGCCTGCGCGTGTCTTGTCTACACCAGCCACGGCGTTGGTGGACCTGCTTATCTGATGATCGAGGGCCAATGAACATCAGCACCGATCCGGCTGGCCCTGTCAGCAACATTCATGGCTGTTTGCGATCTCCGCGCAGGCAACGGGGAGCCATCAGCATTGCCACCATCGGCTTGGTGGTTGCTTTGGTGCTGGTTGCTGCCGGCGGTGCCGGCTACTGGTTTCTTATGCGCGAAGATCGTGAGGACCACGCCAAGGCGGCCGTGAACGCCGCAATCACTCCCAGGCACTACATGGCCTTCAAGGATATGGTGGTCAATCTGGTCAATGATGAAACGTACGACCTTCACTACCTGCAGTTGTCTGTTTCGTTGATGACGCGCAATGACAAAGCGTTCAGATCCATGGAGGAGAATCGTCCGCTGATTTTGAACACCATGATGGAGTTGCTGCCAACGTGGACTTTCAAGGATGTGATGGACCCGGCAAAACGTGAGCCGCTGCGCCGGCAAATTCTGGATACCCTGCTGAAAATGCCCGATTTTCCTCAGATCAAGGGGCTTGAGAATGTCTTTATTACCAATATGGTGATCCAGTAATGATGCTGCGAATGGCGGGTTTCGGCATTTTGATCATCTGTGTCTTTGGTGGTTTCGTCCTGGCCGGGGGTACGCTGCTCTCCCTGTGGCAACCTCCGGAGATCATTATCATTCTGGGTGCTGCTGTCGGTGCATTTGTCATCTCCAACTCGTCCACAGTGCTGAAGATGACCCTGACCCACCTGAAGTACGTCCTGTTCAAAAACAAAGAGTTTGATAAACACTTTTTTATGGACTTGCTGGCCCTGTTGTTTCGCCTGATTGATGTTCGCCACCGAAAAGGCGCCAATGCCATTGAAGATGATATTGAAGCCCCCGAAAGCAGTGAGCTGTTTCAAAGTTACCAGCGCATCATGGCCCACCCCCGGCTGGTCAATTTTATTACCGATAATCTACGCATTACCGGCGTGGGCAATATGCCCGGCCACGCCTTTGAAGGGTTGATGGATAGCGAGATTGAGACGCTGGAAAATGACCTGAAACGCCCGGCCAAGGCGTTGCAGAGCATTGCTGATGCCTGCCCGGGCTTCGGGATTGTTGCAGCAGTGATGGGGATTGTGGTGACCATGGGGGCGATGGATGGGCCGGTTGAATTGATTGGCATGAAAGTAGCTGCCGCGCTGGTGGGGACTTTTTTGGGCATACTGCTGTGTTACGGCCTGTTTGGCCCTCTGGCGGCAGCCATGGAAAACACCGAGCAGTCCGAACTGCTGGCTTTTGAGTGCATCAAAATGACGCTGATGTCGAGCCATTCCGGGCAGTTGCCCATTATCGCCGTGGATTCCGGACGACGTCTGCTGTTTAAAGAGTTGCGCCCCACGTTCCCTGAGATGGAAGCGCTGCTGCAATCGCTGAAGGCCGCCACATAATGTCCAGGCCTGGCGATGGCGATAATGTGATTGTCATACGCAAGGTGCGTGGCGGTCACGACGCGCATCACGGCGGCAGTTGGAAAGTGGCATTTGCCGATTTTGCCATGGCCATGATGGCGCTGTTTCTGGTGCTCTGGCTGATGGCCGCCACCACGCCGGTGCAAAAGGCGGCCATTGCCACGTATTTTTCCAGCCCGGGGGTATTTAACCGGGTTAGCAGTAATACGCCGGTGGAGATGCAGGGCGATACCTCCATTTTGCGTGGCTTGCCGGTGCAGATAAGACCCAGGCCTTCAGGCATGAGCGGTATGGACATTTCCGGGAAGAACTCACCCATGGCCGACGGCATCGCCGCCATTTTGCTGGGGCTGTCCCACTTGCCCAGAGAGCAGGCCAGTGCGGCAAAAAATATTCAGCTGCGGCTCTGGCCCCGAATGATTCTGATGACCCTGGTGCAAAAGAGTGAAGGGCCCATGTTTCCCCCGGGTAGTGCGTTGCTCACGCCTTTTTATGAAGATTTTCTGATCGCCCTGGCCCCCATTCTGGCCAAATTGCCGTTCAAGATTATTATCACTGGTCATTCCGACGGGGTGGTTGGGTCAGACCTGAAAAACGCCATCGAACCGGAACGGGCCAACTGGGCGCTCTCCGGTGAGCGGGCTGAGGCTGTGCGGGAGGTCATTATTTTTACCGGCGTTCCGGCGGATCAGATTATGTTGCTGATCGCCATGGGGGCCAATCAGCCGATTCCCGGGCTTAGTGCCGACGACCCGCTTAATCGTCGGGTGGATTTTATGCTGGTGCCCCGTCAGGATGCCAGGGCCATGAACCAGGAGTTTCATACTCGTGCCAAGACTGCTCCACCTGTGCCCCGTGCCGAGATGCAAGACGCGGTTCAGGAAGCCATCGATAATCGCTATCCCAATGCCCAAAGCATCGATGCAAACAGCGCAGAAGGCAGTGGTGGGGCGGCAGCGCCAGAGCAGGAGTAAAGGGAACGGTGTCTTTGCGCGCTGATTAACCGGTGTGGTCGCTCCGTATCATCAGCCTGAGCAAAGTCAGGGTTTGGGGATATTGTTCCGGGATAATTTCTCGTTGCTTTCTGAACGTGTTGTCAGGAAACATTGTGGTGTTTTTTGAGGCTGTTTTTGCTCAGCGCAGCAGGAAAAGCCTGACATTTATACCCAAAGGATTTCAAGTTGATTCGAGGCGGCAAATGAGCGAAGCCCCGGGAGCATAAGAAGTACTATGTGACCAGGGTGACGACTGCATGGATGCAGGAGGTAGAGCAACGCATGGAGCAGTTGCCGGGCGAATGCAGCCAACAAAGTAGCAACTTGAAAGGCGACGGGTATATTGCTGGCGAATTGCATCGTGCATTAAATGCGGAAAACGAAGATTAAGCAGAAAAAACCTGCCAATCTGCAAGAAAAGAAAGGGAATGAAAAAAAGAACTGGTCGGAGCGAGAGGATTTGAACCTCCGACCCCCACAACCCCATTGTGGTGCGCTACCAGGCTGCGCTACGCTCCGACGATCGCACAAGACCCTGAGTGGCGTCCCTGCGAATGCATGTATATTACCCAAACAGCAGCCTTTTGCAAGACGCTTCAGCCGCTACAGTCGCCCGTCGCGGTAAATCCGTACTGCCCGATTCGGCCCGTAATGAATAAAAACGCGGCTATTGTAATTTGACAGGAAAACCTCCATCTTAGACATCGTGACGACTTCGGAAAACATTTTTTGCAGCGTGTTTCGAGTGATTAATCGTTAACTGCGTAAGCAGATACGTGTGCTTTCTTATTACACGTCGTGAAGAAGTCGTCGTAAACGCTTTTGTGCGTCCAAACACGTAAGACAAAATGCTTTCCTATCACTACGGGCATTGGAATTAATTTTTCACAGTAAGGTCGGAACAGCACCGCCTTGCTGGTCGTGAACATTAAAGGGGCTGAGCTATGGATAATAACGATACCCTGCAACCATCTGAACGCTATGAGCTTCCTTTGTTGCCCCTGCGTGATGTTGTGGTTTATCCGCATATGGTGATCCCGCTTTTTGTCGGTCGGGAAAAATCCATTCAGGCGCTTGATTTTGCCATGTCAGGCGACAAGCGAATTTTACTGGTGGCACAGAAAAATGCCCAGACCGATGACCCACAAATAGATGACCTGTTCCCGGTGGGTACCGTAGCCAGTATTTTGCAACTGCTGAAGTTGCCCGATGGTACGGTCAAGGTGCTGGTGGAAGGGGAGACCCGGGTCCGAATTGATGCCCTTTTTGACGAGGACGGGTTGGTCAGGGCGCAGGTGTCAGAACAGCACTCGGAACAGATCAGCGACCGTGAGAGCGAGCTGCTGGTTCGTTCGGTTATGTCGCAGTTTGAACAGTATGTGCAATTGAGTAAAAAAGTGCCCAACGAGGTGCTTAGCTCGCTGTCCGGGATCAGCGACCCAGCCAGGCTGGTGGATACCATCAGCGCCCACATGCCCATGAAGATTGAAGACAAGCAGAGAATGCTGGACATCGAATGCCTGGGCGACCGATTGGAATACCTGATCGGGGTCATGCAGGGCGAGATGGATTTTCTGCAGGTTGAGAAAAAAATTCGTGGCCGTGTCAAGAAGCAGATGGAACGCAGCCAGCGGGAGTACTATCTCAACGAGCAGATGAAAGCCATCCAGAAAGAGCTGGGCGATATGGATGACACGCCCAACGAACTGGAAGATCTCAAGGCGCGCATCGACCAGGCGGGCATGACCGCCGAGGCTAAGGACAAAACCCTGGCAGAACTGGCCAAGCTGAAGATGATGTCGCCCATGTCTGCCGAGGCCACCGTGGTGCGCGGTTACATCGACTGGATGCTGGCGGTGCCGTGGAAAAAGCGCAGCAAAGTGCGCCACGACATGAAGCGCGCCCAGGACATTCTGGAAGAAGATCACTACGGTCTGGAAGAGGTAAAAGAGCGCATTCTTGAGTACCTCGCCGTGCAAAAACGGGTGCGTAAACTCAAGGGTCCGGTGCTTTGTTTGGTCGGTCCTCCCGGGGTCGGTAAAACCTCTCTGGGTGAGTCGCTGGCCAGGGCCACCAACCGTAAGTTTGTGCGTATGGCGTTGGGTGGCGTCCGTGATGAGGCTGAAATAAGAGGCCATCGTCGTACGTATATCGGCTCCATGCCGGGCAAGCTGATCCAGAAAATGGCCAAGGTTGAGGTGAAAAACCCGCTGATTCTGCTGGATGAGATCGACAAAATGGGTTCGGACATGCGCGGTGACCCGGCTTCTGCCTTGCTCGAAGTGCTCGACCCAGAGCAGAACAACTCGTTCAATGACCACTACCTGGAAGTGGATTACGACCTGTCGGACGTGATGTTTGTTTGTACTTCCAACTCCATGGACATTCCCGGCCCGCTGCTTGATCGCATGGAAGTGATTCGCATTCCCGGTTACACCGAAGACGAAAAACTCAATATTGCCAAGCGTTACCTGATCCCCAAACAGATCAAGCGCAGTGGTCTGAGAAAAGATGAGCTGTCGTTTGCTGATGACGCCGTGCTGGACATCATTCGCTACTACACCCGCGAAGCTGGCGTGCGTGGCCTGGAGCGTGAAATTGCCAAAGTCTGTCGTCGTGCCGTGAAGCAAGAAGCGCTGGCCGAAGAGGGGCGCAAGGATGCCCTGACCACCGACTGCCTGGAGGATTTTCTTGGTGTGCGCAAGTTCACCTATGGCCGGGCGGAGGAGAAGGATCAGATCGGTCAGGTAACGGGCCTGGCCTGGACCTCTGTGGGTGGCGAGTTGCTGACCATCGAATCGGTGGCGGTGCCGGGCAAGGGGCAGATCATCAAAACCGGCTCCCTGGGCGATGTGATGCAGGAGTCCATCCAGGCCGCACTGACCGTGGTGCGCTCCCGGGCGGCGGCGCTGGGCATTGACCCGGATTTCCATCAGAAAAATGATCTGCACATCCACGTCCCTGAAGGCGCCACACCAAAAGACGGGCCGAGTGCCGGCATCGGTATGTGCACGGCGCTGGTATCGATCCTGACCGGCATTCCCGTGCGGGCCGATGTGGCCATGACCGGTGAGATTACCCTCAGAGGCCAGGTGCTGGCCATCGGCGGCCTGAAGGAGAAGCTGCTGGCGGCCCATCGCGGCGGCATCAAGAAGGTGCTGATTCCTGAAGAGAACCGCCGTGATCTGAAGGAGATTCCGGACAACATCAAGGCTGACCTGGAGATTGTGCCGGTGCAGTGGATTGATGAGGTGCTGCAAATGGCACTGTCGTATATGCCGGAAGCGCTGCCGGGAAACAGCCTGAAAGCGGTCGAGCCGGAGCAACAGTCGGCGACCGGTTGCGATGAGCGCGTCAATACCCATTGACCTGTCAAAACATGACAACTGTCTGATAAGTAATTGCTATCAGGCAGTTGTTCAGTAATGACGGGCGTTTCCGGTCGATTCTGTTGTTGACAGCACTGTCGGACGATTGGTATAAATTGGCGTTGCTTCGGGTCAGGGGTACAGTCTGAGCTAGAGCCGGAGGCGATAAACGACTTTGGCCTCATATGAAAAGAGTTATTATCTATTCTGGAGTAATCGAACAGCGGTGCCTGTGACGATGATCTGCTTTGACCCTCCAGGCAGAAAATACAGTTAACGTGCTGCCTTCCCGATTTGAACGCCCTTGCGAATGACGACCGCGAGAGCGTGGTTCACGATTATCATTGCACAATTTGCTTGACGGCAGGTTGTCAGAATTCATACTGCCCGCTCTTATCATTTGCCTTGCGCGATTGGTACGAACAGACTTCCTGTCAGCACGGGTGGGTTCTGACCATGGTGAGTGACCAATATCAGGCGGGTTGGCAGACTGTTAGGTACGAAGGTGCTTGTGTGATGCTTGTTTTTCGCACGAAAATACCGCAGCATTACCGTCGCACTGGATTGGATAGATAGCGAAAGACCGGCAAACGAGTCAGTTGCCACAATGCTTTCTGTGTCTATCCTCAGTTAATGTTTGAAACGCATCCTACTTAGAAGGGGAATAGAGTGAACAAGTCCGAGCTTATTGATGCTATTGCTGAATCTGTGGATATTTCCAAAGCTGCTGCTGGTCGAGCCCTGGACGCCGTGATTAGCTCTGTCACTGGTGCACTGAAAAATGGCGAGCAAGTGGTCCTGGTAGGTTTTGGTACCTTTTCTGTGAAAGAGCGCGCTGCTCGCACCGGTCGTAACCCACAGACTGGCGATCCAATTGAAATTGCTGCGGCGAGAATTCCCGGCTTCAAGGCTGGCAAAGCTCTCAAGGATGCAGTGAACTGATTTTGACCCGGTGCGGTTTTTGTTAACCGCCAACCGGTTCTGTTTCAGCAGGTGGACATGGCCAGGTTCCACATGAATCACTCAGGAGGCCCTGTTAGCCAGTCCACCACAAAGCGCATCCGATGATGCGCTTTTTTTTCGGCCCGGTCTTTTCCGTACGAGTCAAGAATAGGGATTAAACTACAAAGGGTGTACAGTGCTGAGCCCTGGTACCTGAGGTTACTATGCTGCAATCGATGAGGGACAAAGCGAAAAGTTGGGTGACATTTGTTGTCGTCGGCATTATCGCTTTCATGATGGCCATTACGGGGCTGGAAACGCTGGTGCCCAACCCGAACAATCCTGAAATTGCCGTGGTCAATGGCCAGGAGATTACACAAGTTGAGCTGGCGCAGGCGGTTGACCAGCAGCGGCGGGCCCTGATCCAGCAGATGGGCGATCAGTTTGATCCGGCCGCGCTCAATGAGCAGTTGCTGCAAAGCTCCGTTCTTGAGGCGATGATCGACAAACAGTTGCTGTTGCAAAATGCCGAACAATACAAAATGGGCGTCGGCACGGCACAAGTGGATCAACTCATCGTTGGCATGGAGCAGCTCCAGCAAAATGGCCAGTTTGATCCCGCGCGATTCCAGATGATGGTGCGCAGCTTTGGCATGACGCCACTGCAGTTTAAAGAGGCAATCCGTGAGGAAACCCTGCTGCAACAATTGCAGGCCGGTGTTGCCGCCACCGAATTTATCACCCTTGAGGAGCTCAAGCGACTGCGCGCCCTCGAAGGCCAGACCCGTGACCTGTCCTGGGTGGTATTGTCTGCCGCAGCAGTACGCGACGGTGTTACGGTTTCTGAGGAAGAGATCAACGCTTTTTACGATGCCAATGCCAGTCAGTTTATGACGCCGGAACAGGTGGTAGTGGACTACGTGCAACTGAACAAGAACGCCATTGCCGAGGCCATCGAAGTCAGCACCGAAGATATTGAGGCTGAGTACCGCTACCGCGTGGAGCAGTTGCAGCAACAGGCCAGCAACGATGCCCGGGTATCTGTCATTCTGATCCAGACGGGCGACCAGCGCACCGTTGAAGAGGGGCAGGCAAGAGCCAGCGAAGTGTTGGCCAAACTGCAGGAAGGCGTTGAGTTTGCCGAGTTGGCGCAGACCTATTCTGACGACCCTACTTCTGCCGCCAAAGGCGGAGACTTGGGTGCGGTTGAGCCAGGCTTTTTTGGCGCAGAGTTTGATGCAGCGGTGGCCGCCCTGGCTGTGGGTGATGTCTCTGAACCGATCAAAACCGACTTTGGCTGGCAGATTTTACAAGTGACAGGCCGCGGTGAAACCGAAGTGCCTTCGCTGAATGATATGCGCCAGTCCATCGAAACGGCCCTGAAGCAGAGCGAAGTTGACTCGCTGTTCCTGGAGCAGTCTAGGGAGTTGGCGGATATCAGCTTTGAAGCCGCTGACCTGGCACAGCCGGCTGAGCAGCTTGGCTTGAGCATCACAACCAGCGAACCGTTTGGTCGCAACGGTGCTGCTACTGGCATTGCCACTGATCCGCGCATTGCTGCTGCTGCCTTCAGTGAAGATGTGCTGAGCCTGGGCGCCAACAGTGATCTGATTGAAATCACGCCCGAGCAGGCCGTTGTGCTCAGAGTCCGCGAGCATAAGAAACCACAACCAATTCCGTTGGCCGAGGTGCGTGATGCCATTGTGACCACGTTGACCGACCGTGCCGTGGAAGAGCTGTTGGCCAGCCGTGCGGCAGAAATGATTGCCACGTTAGACGCTGGAGCAACGTTGGCTGATGAGGCGGATAAACAGCAGCTGGAAGTGGTTGAGAGCAAAAACGCCAAGCGTACGATGACCGATGTGCCGGTATCACTGCTGAGTGCTGCTTTTAAAATGCCCAACCCTGGTCAGGGTGTCGCTTACAGTTCCGTGGCACTGCCTGGTGGTGATTACGCGGTGATCGCCTTGAGTGCTGTTCACCCGGGCGACAGTGCCACCACGCCGGAAGAGCTGAAAACCCTCGGACAATTCATTGCCAGCAGCAATGGCCGGATGACCCTTGAGGAGTACCTGGCCAGCCTTAAGGAGAATGGTAAGGTTGAGGTTATGTTGGGTGGTGAATAATCCAATGTAATTTGTCGTATAGTTTAGATCAGCCATAAGAAGGCCACCGGGAGGTGGCCTTTTGCGTTTATGTGGGCGTAATAATAAAATCCTTTGAGCCTCAATGCGTTCATCATGTTTTTGCTGCAACAAAATAGTCATCGTCGTACAATTTTAACCACCTGTTTTTTGGTTTTCCGAAGATGGTCTGTCTGTTTTTTTATCCTGCTGAAATGAAGATCGGTTGGCGGTAGCGTGCCAGAAAAAGAGAGTTATTTGTGTGCTGACAGACGATCGAGCGGGCTGCGTGTAGCATTGCCGCCGCGATTAAGAACGTGGGTATAAATCTGGGTGGTTTTTAAATCACTGTGCCCCATCAGTTCCTGAATTGTACGAATATCATAACCATCGTCCAGCAGGTGTGTGGCGAATGAGTGCCGAAATGTATGACAACTGCCTTTTTTTTCGATGCCTGCCAGCCTGACTGCCTGTTTCACTGCCCGTTGCAGCGTGCTGTCATCAATATGGTGGCGACACTCTTTGCCGGAGGGGTGCTCTCTCGATTTGATAATTGACTCAAAAATCAATTACATTCTTGCCAGACATGAAGTGAGACCAAAGTTGTTCCCAGCGACCTTTACTTTGGATCAGAGACCTTATCTCCAAAAGAA
>Ga0126343_10000008_pt1 | contig 74036 bp, 55 predicted proteins | sample Cyp2metagenome_FD_92531 | JGI IMG/M metagenome (GOLD analysis project Ga0126343, IMG submission 92531) | Coral microbial communities from Lord Howe Island, Old Settlement Bay, Australia - Cyphastrea 2 metagenome | ecosystem: Host-associated > Invertebrates > Cnidaria > Coral ...
GGCTATGTTAAAATGTCTCCTATCAAAAAATACTTGAATGGAGCGACAAGGATGACAGCAAAGGAATTGCAAAGGCTTAACGTGTTGATAGCATTAAGCAGAGGAGAAATAAAAATGTCTCGAGGAGCACAAGAGCTAGGGATTACAAAGAGGCATGTTAGGAGAGTGCTGAGGAGGTATGAAAAAGAAGGAGCGGCAGGGTTAGCGCATAAATCAAGGGGAAAAAGAAGTAGGAATGCGTTTCCAAAGGAATTAGAGGAGAAAATCGCTGAGGCTTTAAAGACAAGATACTACGATTTTGGGCCTACATTTGCAGCGGAAAAGATCAGCGAAGAATTAGGGAAAACCATCTCTAAAGAAAAAATAAGCCAGATGCAGATAAGAGAAGGTCTAAGAGCGGTGAAAAAATCCAAGAAAAGCAGCCACCATCCACGAAGGGCGAGAATGGTTCAGAGCATGTGATTGGCTGGAGGGCAGGGGGCCAAGAATGAGCCTAATCCTGTTTATAGACGATGCGACAAGCGAAATTCCTATAGGAGAATTTGCAAAAGCGGAAACAACGAGAAGGTACATGAAGCTGACAAAAGAGTACATAAAAGAAAATGGACTGCCTCGAGGGATATATAGCGATAAGCACAGTATTTTCAGGCAAAACCAAAAAGGAGGGCATTTAAAGGGGGAGCTGACCCAATACGGGATGTCGCTAAAAAAGATAGGAATAGAGCTGATCTGTGCACATAGCCCGCAGGCGAACGGGAGATTAGAAAGGAGTTTTGGAACGCATCAAGACCGACTAGTAAAAGAGATGAGGCTAGCGGGGATAAGGACCTTAGAAAAGGCGAATCGGTTGCTCAAAGGGCACCTGAAAAAGCATAACGAGAAATTTGGGGTCAAACCGCTTAAAGAAGAAAATGGACACGAAGAGAATCGAGTAGACCTCGATAGAGCGTTCACAATAAAAGAGGAAAGGACCTTGTCTAAAGGGCTCAGTTGTCAATATAAAAACAGATGCTATCAGATAAAGGCCCCTCAGAACATCAATCGGTTACAGAACAAAAAAATACAAATATTAGAAAAATTAGACGGGCAGTTAATAGTTGAGACGGCAAATGGAGAAGCCCTAAAAATAGAAGACACGCGTACACAGGGAGAGTCCAAAAGACCTTAGACAGCAAAGAATTAGCGAGTCTATGGCCCGATAAAAAGCCTCATAGACCAAGCAAAAGGCATCCCTGGAGATGAGTCTATTCAAAAATAATTAACGTATTCGGAATGTCTTAGGGGGTGTTTTGGTTGCTCGCTGAAGCCAAGCCCAGCCGTTTAAATGGCGGCTTGGCTTAGGTCTTCGCGATTTGTTTTCGTTTTTGTTACATTACTATTATAACTGTCCGATTACGTCTTGTTTATAACAAATAAAGATCGATCGACATAATCGGGAAGAACATATATCGATAGTAGGCGATAAAGTCCAAATCACCCTCAAAGGAGACATTTCTAATTTGCCTTGACACATTGAGGATGGACTAAGTGATCTTACATCAAATCACGTAGAAAAATTGCCCCTTTTCCAAGTTGACTAAGAAGGCGTGTCGACGGAGGTAAAGAAATCCTTTCCCTTTTTTTCATAGATGGGACAGATGATAAATCCCTCTTGATGCAAGGCGAGCAAGAGGGTGCCAATCACGCTCCATTGAGCGTTTCGATCGATATGCAGAAAAATGTGATGTTTGCGGGGATCAGAGGGCAGGACACCTCGATTTATTTGTTCAAAAAGTGCGCGTTTTAACATATGGATCGTTTCAAAAGTTTGTGTTGTGGCTGGATCTAGCCATTGATATTGCCCTGAAGCTGAGATACCCAAATTAAAAACATGATTGTGAGCATCTGCTGGCATTTTTCCATTTGGCACTTCATGTCTTATCAGATTGACTTGCGATCGATAAAGTCTTTTTTGAGTCGTGATGAGCAGGGCAAAAACGGCAATGATAATAAAGAGAAAATCAACTAGAGGCGCGAAGTGAAAGTTCAGCTTTGTGCAACGGTGTTCTTCAGGAACGAGGCTCATAGACAAAGTAAGCTGCATGAGATAGAGCTTTTCTTTCTACTTCTGCTAAAACTTTAGTGAGTCTATGCTTTAAGACCACACTCAAAATCATCGCTAAAATTGCCACAATAAGGCCCACAAGTGTGGTGCCGACAGAAATACCAAGACCGTCAAAGAGTACACCGATACTCTCTAAAGATCGGTTGAGATCATAGAAAACGCAAAACATGCCAGAAACTGTACCAAGAAGTCCCAACATAGGAGCGACAACGGCGATATCATTTAAAAGGGACACTTTTTGCCAGAAACCGGTCGTGTGTCTTCTCCCAATATTTTTCATGGCTTCAATCACGGCCTGATGACCAAAAGCTTTGGTTTGTATTCCCGCCAAGATCATATGATTGAACAAGGTGGGCTTTGCCTTACAGAGTTCGAAAACCAGATCATCGTTTCGACTTGTAAGAGCCTTTTTCAGCATTCCCTGATCGGGGCGCGAAATGAGCTGCTTGGATCTAGAGGTGAAAAAACCATATAGGCAGACCATCATAGCGCTCACTGAAAGGGAGAAAAGCAACGTATAGACGACTGGGGCCGATTTGAAAACAAGGCCCACATCCACCATACTTGGTTTCATGCCAAATAGGGAAAACATGATCATGAGGGGAATTGGGGCGAGCATTTTTTTTCTTTGTCATTTTTCAGTTGAAGATAACACATTTTTCTCGTACCCTTCAAGTGGAATTTGGTCACGCTCTCGCTATGAAATCAAAAGATCTCCAGGCTCCTTATCCTTTTGAGGAGCGCTTTCCTTGTATTCGAGAGCGCATTTTTTATATTCCTATCTTCTATCCCCATTATGAGGAGTTTTCTCTTCCCTCTTGGAGGGATCTGTTTGGTGATGACAAACCAGTGCACGTTGAATATTGTAGTGGCAATGGGGAGTGGGTTTTAAAAAAAGCTCTGCAGTGTCCCAATATAAATTGGGTCGCAGTTGAGCTCAAATTTAGCCGGGTGCGTAAGATTCATTCAAAGCGGGAGAATTATGGTATTCACAATCTGTTTATCGTGTGTGGAAAAGCTCAAATTTTCGCACAGGTCTATCTTCCGACAAATAGTGTTGAAAGGGTGTATGTCAATTTTCCCGATCCATGGCCAAAGAAAAGGCATGCCAAACACCGGCTCGTTTGTTTCTGTTTTGCACAGTCTGTTTTACGTACAGTCAGGCCAGAGGGCACATTGCGATTAGTGTCAGATGCCTTTCCTTATATCGAGCAAATGAAAACAGAAATCGGAAAAATTCCGGAGTGGCAGCTTTTCGTAACAAGTGATGAGCAAAACTACGGCAGCTCCTATTTTGATCGACTTTGGCGCTCTAAAGGACGCAAAATTTATTATTTAGATTACCGATGTATCAAGAAATAAATCAGACGTTTACGTGTGATTATATCCAATTCAAAGAAAACGAAACATGTTTTGATCCGTGGAGCGATCGACGAGTCGAACAGATCGATCTCGATCTATCCGTTGATTCCAATCTCGATTGGGAAATGTCTGTTCGATCCAAAAAAGTGATTTGGAACCTCAATTTCGATTTGAGTGGAGAGGCTCTCTACGATCAAAGAGCTTTGGCTTGTTTTATCAATGGTATTCGAACCTTTGTCAACAATCTCTACCTTGACTACCAAAAACAAACGGTTGCTGTTTGCCTATATCAAGGACCCCTTTTCCTTCCTTTAAATTGGAATGCTTACCATGAAGAGAATTTTTCCGATTGGAGAAAGCACATGATGTTTTTCCCAGCCCTAAAAGCGCTTTATCTGGTAGAAGCCCTCTCCAACTCTCTTCATCACCTGGCGAGTGCTTTGCCAGATGATGCTCTGCCCGTGGTCTGTTTTGATCCCCCGGACATGCCTCTCGCAGAGATGGCGCAACTGTTATCAAGAGAGCATTTTCCCTATCTGTTTGTCGGACTCAAAGGTCATCCTCTTCCCCTTCCTCCTTTTTCCAAGCAAGCGATTGATGCCACCATCGGTTTGACGCTGCCTCTTCACGCTTTTTGTTCAAAAGTCAGTCTTGATTTGGTCGAGCGGTGTTTGGAAGATTTGGAGGGAAAGTTGAGGATTGTTTATGAATCTCATTTAAACGAGAGTTGGGATGGATTGAAAACTCTCATCCTGTTCCCTGAATTTCTCTCTTCCCAAGGTAGGCGCAAAGCACAAGGTTTTGCAGCAGCAGGGGGAGAAATCGTCTCGAGGGGGAAGTTATTGGGCTTGCCGAATGAGGTATCCTGGGATGAATTTCGGGGCAGAGGGATTTGAACCCCCGACCTGCTGCTCCCAAAGCAGCTGCGCTAGCCAAGCTGCGCTATACCCCGGATGAATTTCCCGCAATTTATACTCAGCCCCGTTTATTTGCAACTTTTATCTCGACTTAGAAGAGGTTCGATCAAGGGACTGTTTCGATATAAGAAGAATGGACATGATTGAGTTTTGTTTTTGAAATTGTCCTCCAAAAAATGAATATCTATCTAAAAGATCATCTGATTAGACCCATTTGACACCCTTTTTTGTATTGTTTTATTGTTTTGATTCGCGGTGTTCTCATCTAAGACACACCGCTCTTCTTAGGATTGAAACAGTCCCATCAAGGTGTTTTTATTCGCAGTTGAAGCAGTTTATTTCGCAGAGCGCACCTTTAGGAAGAAGAGCAAAGTAAATGCCAAAAGAAGAGTAGCGGGAAAGCTGACCATTGCCTGGCGGTAATCAGCTGTTGAATAAAGGGGAGCACCATCTTTCATCACTTGGTCCCACCCCATGTCGAGGAGTGTACCCAAAAGGGGTTGAATGATCGAAGAACCGGATGCGACAATGAGATTAGTCAAAGCAAGACTAGTGCCCTTTGCTCTCGGTGGACCTAATTCGACTGCCAGAGAAAAATTGAGCAACTGAGCGGATGAGAAAAACCCGACAAAAAAGAGCAAGATAAACAACAGATAAAGAGGTAAATCATGCATATAGATCACGGGTATGAGGCTCATGCCCGTGAGCAAGATACCGATACAGAGGAAGGGTTTTCTTCTCTTAAATCGATCAGAAACAATCCCGATGAGTGGCCCTCCCACGATCCAGCCGACAAAAATCATGGACACGATGTATCCCGCCAGAGACTTTTTTATTCCGTATTCTTGAGCGAGAAAGGGAATGCCCCAAAGAGAAGCAAACCCAGCTGTAGTCATATAAAACAAAAGGGCAATGATGGCATTTAGATAAATAGGGGGGTGAGAACAGATTTTTTTTAGATTCGCCAAAAGGTGTGCGACTGATTGTCTTGGTCTTGCTTGTTTGATGTGTTGCCGCGGCTTTAAACGTACAGATAAATAAAACATGATGGCTAGAGCAATCCCTACAAAGGCAAGGACGTGAACAGTGACGCGCCACCCAAATTTTGATACAAAAGTGACGAGGGGTCCCTCGGCACCCACAGCACCGAGCATGCCGATCGAATTGCCCAAACCAACAAGAAGAGCGAGTCTTTTTAGAGGAAACCAATGGGAGCACACGTAGATCATGCTGACAAAGCCAAAGGCGGATCCAATCCCCATTAAAAAGCGCCCTATCTCTGCGATAGTCAATTGATGGGAAGTGGCAAATAAGAGAGAGCCAATACCGCACAGAAGGGATGCAAAGACGAGCAGTTTTTGAGCCCCAAATCGATCAATCATGAGCCCTACCGGAATTTGCATGGGCGCATAACTATAGAAATAAAAAGCACTTAGGGTTCCTAGAGCTCCTGCTGTGACAGAAAACGTCTCCATGAGCTCTTTAACCATAGCAGTTGGAAATACCCGAATGAAAAACTCATAAAAAAGAAAGGTAACGGCAAATGCCCAAATCATCCAAGCTAAAAAAGCGTGTGCTTTCACTAGAGATCCTCAAGATGATTGAGATAGAAGGCCCCTAAAGGGAAATCTCTTTCAAATTCCTCTTGTTTCCTCTTTTTTGCAAATTGAGCAATGACCTTATTTGCCAACACTTTTCCGAGCTGTACTCCTTCTTGGTCGAAGGAATTGATGTTCCATATAAACCCTTGGAAAGCAATTTTGTGCTCATAAAAAGCCAAAATTGTTCCCATTGTGTAGGGATTACACTGCTTGGCCATGAGAATGCGTGTGGGTCGATTTCCCAAAAATACCCGATTTGGATTATCACTTTTCTTGCCTTGGGCTAAACCGATTGATTGAGCAAACAGGTTAGATAGCAACTTTTCTTGGGATGTCGTTCCTTCATATTCATCGTCTTCTTCCCTTTGAGATTCACGAAAACCAATAAATTCGATAGGCACGAAGTGGGTACCTTGGTGGAGCAACTGATAGAATGAATGCTGGCTATTGGTACCTACCTCTCCCCAAATGATGGGACCCGTCCAATGATCAACGGCTCGAGCTTGTCTGTCGATGTGTTTCCCATTTGATTCCATATCACATTGCTGTAGATGAGCTGTGAAACGGGAAAGTGCTTGCGAGTAAGGGATGATTGCTGTTGTCGGAAGATGTAAAAAGTTGTGATTCCATATTCCCAAAAGAGCGGATAAAAGGGGGAGATTTTTATGCGGATCTTCAACTAACGCCATCTTGTCCGCGTCATGGGCTCCTTGTAAAAATTCGAGTAGCTTTTCCATCCCAATGGCAAAGGCGAGGACGACACATCCTACCATTGATGTAACCGAATAACGCCCCCCTATAAAGTCCCAAATATAAAAGCAAGCTCTATATTGTTTTGGGTCATCCATTGGGCTATTTTTCCCAGTAACGGCGATAAAATGGTTTTTAGGAGAGAGTCCCAAATCGAGAAAACGTCGTCGTATGCGTTGTTCATTTGTGCGCGTTTCCAAAGTTAAGCCAGATTTTGAGACAATGACAACGAGTGTTTTTGAAAGATCAATCTGATTCAAAACGCGGGCGGCATCATCCGGATCGATGTTGGAAATAAAATGGACGCGACGGTTGGGCCTTTGAAAGGCCTGTAATCCAAGAGAAATTGCTTTCGGTCCTAGCTCTGATCCGCCAATACCGACTTGGACAATTTCCGTAAAGTCTTGTTTATCAATATCGTCCAAAAAATGTTTGAGTTTTTCCATTTCATCGTACGCCTCCTTTGTCGCTTGTTTAACTACTTCGGATCTTTTCCCAGGGTTAAAAAAATCCCGCATTGCCGTATGAAGGACGGGCCTTTCTTCGCTTTCACATCCCTCAATCCGATTGATGATTGCCCCACTTTGCATTTTTTGCATTTTTGCGACAGCTTGCATCTCATCTGCTAAATCAAAAAGTGCCTGCATGACCTGTTCATTGACCCGTTCTGTCCCGTAAAACAGCTTCAAATTGAGATTGGAAGCAACCATCTTTTCGAATCGTTTAATGCAAAGTACTCCCTCCTTAGAAAGGTCAATGACTGTTTCTCCTAACTCTTTGAGCCGTTTGACAGCTCGACATTGATTGAATGCGGACATCCTTCATACCGATCAGTCCAAAACACAAATTCATACAACTATCTGCACACAAATGTAAATCTTTTTTCTGTTGATAAAAAATGGGATCGGAAAGATGAGGTGCGGTGCAAATTGATAGTAATGCAATTGGTATGTAGGAGACAAAAAACATCTTTTTGCTGCTATGTTGAAAGGTGTACTTCTAAAAATACCGAGTATGTCTATTTATCCTGGACGATCGAGAAAACCCATCTGTTTAGGAATGGGATCAAAGCTCGCCTTGACTTTGGGATTTTTTCTTTTAAAATATTTTTTAAATAACCTTCGGACTAGATGGTTGGGGTGTCAATCCCTAGAAGCCTTTGCCTTTAGGAGACGGAGAGTAGTCGCCTCGCATCATCATTGGGCGCGGAGTAAAGCTTATGCGCGCAGGGAAAGGCAATTTTAACCTGGAAGAGCGAGAAAACCCATCTGTTTAGGAATGGGATCAAAGCTCGCCTTGACTTTGGGATTTTTTCTTGTAGAATGCTTTTTCGATTAAACCTCGGGCTAAATGGTTTGGGCATCAATACCCTAGACACCTTACATGTGCAAAAGAGAGTTTGGGGGGGTCGATGGGGGAGATCGTCTTGATTTTCTCCTTCCGTTCTTTTATATTAAATTGGTATTAAGAGGGGTAACATGCCAAAGTTGATCTTTAATGGGGAAGAAGAGGTAGAGTTAGAGGAAAACTCTTCTATCAAGAATCACTGCGAGGAAGCTGGGATTCCCTTTGCTTGTGAGGAGGGGGTTTGTGGAACTTGTGTCGTTGAGATTGAAGAGGGAATGAACCATTTGTCGGAGTTTACACAAGAGGAAAGAGATTTTCTCGGAGAACAAGACACCGAGCGTCTCGCTTGCCAGTGCAAGATCAAGAGCGGTTGTGTTAAGATTAGATACTAATTATTAATATGCGGGGGCTTTGCTCAATGTCTCTTAACGGGCATTTTTCCTGAGGTGCGTGCGGTGACGTATCTCAGACGCGGATACTTGGTTCGCCGAGACAAAGTCAGGGCCAAGCCACTTCTAGCTGCAAGGTAATTCTATGAAAGAGAATAAAAGGCCTCCCATCAGTCGCAGTATGACCATTGATGCTATTTTTGCGCATTACCCAGAACAAGGGCAGCGTCTTGCCCAGGAGATGACGAGTGCGGGTTTGCATTGCGTTGGCTGTCAAGCGGCAACTTGGGAAACTTTGGAAGTGGGAATGTTGGGACATGGATTTGAGGAAGAGGCCATTGATCGCTTAGTTGTTCGTTTAAACGAAATTGTCGATAAAAAAGTGGATCCCAACACAATCACTTTGACGCAGAGAGCGGCAAACCATTTCAAAAAAATTCTTGAGCAAGATAGCAAGCAAGGTTGGGCGCTTCGTTTTTCCGATAAGCCCGGGGGTTGCAGTGGTTTTGAATATGTTTTGGATTTTTCAAAGGAGGCTCTGACAAGTGATACAGTCTTTACTTCGTATGGTGTGACCATCCATGTAGAAACAAGTAGGCTTTCCCGCCTGCTTGGGTGTGAGATTGATTACTTGGAAGGATTAATGGGTTCGGGTTTTAAAGTGATCAATCCTAACGTCAAGGGGTCGTGTAGCTGTGGTCATTCCCAAAGCTATTAAACAAGATTTTGTTGCTGAATAGATAGCTTGTACCTCTATAAGCTGTGTCTTGAGACAATGGAGTGGTCGCCTCTGAGGCGATTTTCACCAGATGGATGATTAGAAACTGGTAAAGACTGGTCGTTTCTGCGCGGCGTGTTCGAATGCATCTAAAGCGATGAACGAAAGCATTGTATCTATTAGACTTTTTGCTTTAGTATTCCCTCCTGCGCCGTGTTGGCAAATTGGAGCTTGATCGCTTTCGTCATCTAGAAAGCCTGATGAAGAGGCTCTACTCAACGGGCGCTCTTCCTGAGCTTCATGCCTTAGAAGTTGGCAAATTGGAGCTTGATCGCTTTCGTCATCTAGAAAGCCTGATGAAGAGGCTCTACTCAACGGGCGCTCTTCCTGAGCTTCATGCCTTAGAATTTGAACAAGAGCGATGCCAAGCACGGCTTCATCTGGCGAGATGGACTCATCGTTGTCTTGAATAAAGCACATAATTTGGCGCAGGGCAAATTTTTGCACGTCATTCATCTCTGGTTTTTTTTCTTCTATTAGATGGATTAGAGACTGGTAAAAAACAGATTTTTCCACACAGTTTAAATCTTCCTGCAGGGTGCAAGCGCTGGGCACACCATCGGACCCCATATTAAAGTTTTTAATTTGAGATAGAGCAAATTGCCAATTCGCCCTGCTTTCGGTTCTTGACAGACCTCGGATACGTGTTCCATCTTCTGAAGTCATCGTCGATGACCCAACTTCGGGAATTTTTTCTTGGGTAGACAGATGATCGATCGGTGATGGTCCCGCCGTGGGATCTTTAGCATGTGAGAACAGTTTATGGCAGAGCTCGGCAACTATATCATTAAGTGTTAGAAAAGAATGCTCAGTTGTCAGGTGGTGATTTCCGTGTGCTTCGATGGATTGGAAAACGGCTGTTATGTGCTCTTTATTTTCAAGATCCAGATCGTCATTGCCCACTTTTTGCTTGATGATTGCCATAAGCTCTTGCGATGCGTTGGTTGATAACAGGGGATAGAGATAGCGATCAAGAGACTGCTCAGTATAGTGTTTAAGAGAGATCTTGAAGATAATATCATGGGCATGTTCAGGGGACATTCTGGAGAAATGAGTATAAATTTTTGGAAAAGATGTATTGTCTAAAGCATTGACCTCTTCTTTTGTTGAACATTTAAAAATTCTCATTAGATTAATAGATGCTTGTTTTACATCGCTGTGTATCCTTCTATGAACACTTCCAAGTTGTGTACGTCTCAAGGGTTTTGTTAACTCTTCCTCTTCCGAAGAAGTTACATAAGTCAAATGAGATGCACAAGAGAAAGAGACAAATGCTCCTCGTTTGGCCTGCTCTTCACTATCAGAGATTCGATTGGCATCAAAAGTCATCTGAGCAAGCTTTTTGATTTGCTCAATTTTATGAGGAGGAAAGTGGTCAAATTCATCTTGCGTGAGATAAACACCATTTCCAAGTTTAATAAAGAGATACCGGGCTAACATTTTGGGAGCAGATTGATGATATGGAGCAGTGCGGGTATACACTCCCAACTTAATCCCCTTTCCCTCTGAAATGAGGTTGTGATATTCGCACATTTTTGCCTGACTCACGGAAATTTCAGCACTCATATTATTTCTTAACTTTGATTAAATTTTGTTCAAAGATTATAACATAAATAGTAAAAAAATAAAAATTTTTGAAATTTAAAAAGTATTAATAAAATTTCTAATTTGATAGTAACAGAGCGAGGTAGCGAGAAATTCAAATGTTTATTTTAATGCTCAGCTATTTGTGTTAAAGTCTAATTGTGAATAAAAGGCTTAAATTTTTAAATCACTTAAGTAAAATGTTTTATGTTAACACTCCCTCCAGAAATAAGTAAAAAATTTTCTACAATTCTCATTTTCGGTGCCCCCGGCTCTGGAAAGGGAACGCAGGGTAGATTCTTGAGTAGTGCGGGAAATCACTATCATCTCTCTTCGGGGGATATTTTTCGAGGACTTGCACCAGATTCTTTAGCTGGTAAACGGTTCTATAGCTATGCAAGTCAAGGAAGGCTCGTTCCAGACCAGCTTACAGTAGAAATTTGGTATCACTTTGTCATGGGACTGATTGCTACAAATCGCTATTTTCCCGAAAAACAATTGCTTTTACTAGATGGCATGCCTCGAACTCAGCAGCAGGCAGAAATACTTGATTCCTATTTAGAGGTAAAAACAATTATTTTACTCAAATCTAAATCGAACGGATTTTTAGTTCAAAGGCTCAAAAAGCGCGCTTTGATTGAAAGACGTTTTGATGATTCGGATGAAGAGGTTTTAAAAAAACGCATCGAACTTTATGAAAGGGAAATCCCCCCTATTTTGGCTCATTATTCTAAAGAACAGATTGTTTCATTTGACGCTGAAATGCGCCCTTTAGAAGTGTTAAGAGATATTTTAATTTCCCTTTGTCAACTTCTTTCTTGATTGAATATGTCTTTGGATTTCTTGTACTAGGAAATCATTAATAAATCTATTAATTAGTTTTTTCAAAAAAAATATTTTTTGCTTTTTAATTATATATTGTTTATAATGTGCGTTGTTTAAATCTATTTTAATTAAGTAATCCGATGACATCAGAAGCAACACCCCCTACTTCTCACTATAGGTATCAACCCGCTTGGGCTGATCCACGTGCCGTTTCTGAGCCGCTTGCTTCTGGGCAACAGCAAAACTATTCGTGTATTGCAGCTGGAAGCATGGGAAACAAAAGCACCTCGCATGCCGATAATCCGGCTTGGTTTGATCGAGAAGGATGCGAAGAAACAGCGGTTAAGATGGGCGCATCTTTCCAAACAGCGATGCAAAAGCCGTGGTATGCGGTGACGGGCTATTCAGCAGAGTGGATCACTGTGGTGGACGATCTGTCTCAGTTCTACCCAATAAGTGATATTTTTCACTCAAAGATGATTCAACCTGAAACCAACCATAGAGGGAATTTCGGGATTCTGTCGGCGGATAAGATATTGCTCGGTTACATCGGCTTGTGTCGCGGCTATCTTGGTTATCAAAAAGCAAGTCAACAAAATGATGGTTGGGGCATGTTGTATGGGAAGATCAACGTGATACGTGGTGTCTGTAAAATAGTAAGTGGGGCCACTGCGATCCCATTCAATGCTCTTTGCATGGCGGCTACTCAGACAACAGTCAAGGTGGATACACTCTCTCGCGTCATTTTAAAAGGGATAGGCTTGTCCTTGTCTACATTGAATAAAGGTCTACTTCTTTTTCTCATTGCGGTTGAGTTGACAAAAGGGGCACAGCTAAGTTTGGAAATAGATAAATGCATGGCGAGTGACGATCCCAAAATTAGGATGAGCTTGGCAATGAGGTGCATTTTGGGGAAGATAGATCTGAACACAGCAGAGCGCGCAGAAATCGCCCGCTTTGCTGTTCAAGACCTTGGTCAGACGGGGCAGCATCCCATCACATGGGTGGCAGAAGATCAAAAGCTTCTCACTGATTGCGACAGAAAATACGCTCGAGACATCGCTCTTAAAATGTGCTCAGTAGAGGGGGCATGTGATGGTATAGCACTTGAGCACATTGAACGACACATTCAGCAGAAATTCATACTTGAAAAAAAGCGTAAAAAAGCCGAGTTTGGTAGAAGAGTAGGGGACGATGCTCTGCAGTTAGTGCTCAATGAGATGGGCAAATTAAAAGAAGAGCAGCTGCTGCATCGTTTGCATCATGAAGTGGACGGTGCCTCTATTAAAGAAGCTCAATTGCTCGTCGATACAATCAGGGAACAGGTGCGTTTCGACTGCCTTTTGAAGGCAATAGCTGCTACTTTTTTTCTTCTCGGAACGGTCGGTACTTGCTTGAGCCTGTTTGGGACTGGTGGCATCATTGGGGTTATTGGAGCGATCATCGCGATGATCACTTCGCTTGGGGGACTGGCTTTCGACCTCCGGGCTCTTGTGCAAGCGCAGAAAAGCAGCGCGTCAAGTGTCCAGGACAAAGTGATGCTCTCCTTGTTTATCCTCCTTGCCACTGCCTCAGCGACGTTGGAAGGCGTTTTTTCTTCAACGCTCATCCCTTTCATGGCTTCATCTGTGATCTTTTGGTTGTGGGGGAGTAGCGCGCTCTACCAAAGTGATACCATCTTACATTCCAATTCAGAAGGTGCAATTGTTGCTGATGAGGCTATTGCTGATGGCGAGATCTGCAAAGTGCAAAAAAACAGAGTCGCTTAAAAATAGCTTTCCCCGTTAAAACTGGGGTAGTATGCATCATCTATTAGACAATTTTCTCAATTTTATCGGATCTGAAAAAGGGCTATCTTGCCATACGGTGCGGGCTTACCAAAGGGATATCAATTGTCTCATCTCTTTTATCGGAGTAAAAAATATTGTGCACGTTCAGTGTGAGGAGATCATTGCATTTCTTGCGCATCGCAAGCACAGACAAGCTGCAACGAGTAGTCTGTATCGCACTATGGTTGCGATCAAGATGTTCTTTCGTTTTTTGAAACAGGAAGGTCTCATTCAAGAGGATCCCACTCGTTCGCTCGACTGTCCGAAAATATGGCAGCTTGTTCCCCAAACAATGACAGAGCAAGAGGTCTCCCGACTTCTCAAGCAGCCAGATTGTAGGAAGGAAATTGGATCGAGAGATCGAGCTATTTTTGAAGTGCTTTATGCCACGGGGATAAGGGTATCTGAGCTTTGCATGCTCAATCTGCACGATATTGACGAACAGACGGTAAGGGTTAAAGGAAAAGGGGGAAAAGAGCGAACACTTCCCATTGCTAGCATTGCTGTTCAAGCAGTTGATCAATATTTAGCGTGTCGACGAGAGATGAAGATAGGTTTAGACCAGCCTTTATTTGTAACAAAAAAGGGGAGACGCATGGGGAGAACCCAAGTGTGGGCACGGATTAAACATTACGCAAAATGCGCACACATCCAAAAAAATATTTCCCCTCATACGTTGCGCCACTCATTTGCAACACATCTTCTAGATCATGGCGCCGATTTACGCGTGATTCAAGAGCTGCTTGGCCATGCAGATATTGGGACCACTAATCGGTATACACATGTATCTGATGTGCGTCTTCGCCGAGCTTTTGATCAATTTCACCCTAGACCTTGACCTTCTTGGACAGTGTTGGTGTTTGCATTTGTTTTTTCTGTGACTACTTCCTTGCCTAAAGGCGAAGACTTCTGGGGAATTACTACCCAAACCATATAGCCCGATAGCTTAAGTGAACAGTACTTTACAAGGAAAAACCTCCAAGTCAAGGCGCACCTTCATCCATAACGGGGAGGCGATGTCCCGCTCGTTTAAGTTAATACCCTATTTTGAGTTTTGGGTTTTTTTGAAGCTCGATCAAAGCAAGATTTACCCCGTTTGTCCATCCAAAACCTTCTTGCATTTGGTATTCGCTACCCGTTGTTGAAAAAGAGCAGTCGCACACATTATATTTTTCAAACATTGTGCCCACTTGATCAAAAATATCACGGTTGAGCATGAGCCAACGCCGCATCGCTTCTTTGGCAAGGGAACGTTTTCTATACTTGAAAAGAGCAGAAATAGTGATCCACTGAAGAGGAGCCCATCCATTCGGATGATCCCACTGGTGCATCATTCCGTCATCTAATGAAGTTGTGAAACCACCTGCACAGAGAAAGCTGCGCTTTAAATGTTTGCTCACAGCCTCTGCTTGACGGACGCTGGCGATCCTGTTAAACAGTGGGAACACTCCCGCAAGGGACCAGGTAGACGTGTGTGTTTGCCCTTTAAAGTCATAATCGAAGTAGAATTGTTTTTCTCTATTCCAAAAAATCCGTTGTATCGCTTCTTTGCGATGGCGGGCAGCCAAAGCATAGCGTTTTTTTTTATCAAATGCTTTAAGTCGATGGAAAAAATCTGATAACGTCGTTTCAAGGTGATAGAGAAGACAATTGAGATCAATCGGAACGAGATCAAGAGCACGGATGCTTTTCATCCCTTCGGGCTTGCGTAACCAGCGAGAACTAAAATCCCAGCCCGAAGCGCATGCCGCGCGTCTATTACGAAAAAATCCAAGGGATGACCCTTGCTCCTGGGCAAGAGCTATTTCCCGCTTGTACGCTTCTGGTCGGGGGATGTCGAGCGCATCATAGTACCGGTTGAGAAACGTGCGATGATCGATACGTACGATGTGCAAGGTGGCCGTGTGGTTCGCTACAAGGGTTTCCATTCCTCGCATCCAAAAGTGATACTCTGCTTCGAGTTGTGGCGCGAAGCTCAGTGCCCATTCCTCTTGTTCACATTCTAAGAGCATTTTCAGCAAGTAAGAAAAATAGGGGGGTTGTGAACGGGAGGTAAAATAGATCCGATTTCCATTTGGAATAAAACCGAAACGTTCGATCAAAAAACTGAAGTTGATGACCATATTTTTAATGCGCTCAATTTGACCAGAAACCAATAAACCAAGCGCTGTAAAATAGCTGTCCCAATAAAAACACTCACGAAATCGACCCCCGGGGACGACATGCGGTTTGGGGAGGGAGATGAGGGTACTATAAGGGGAAGGTGAAGTCATTTTTTTTTCCAAGATACCCCACATTTCATCAATATAATCTTCCATGTTTCGAGCTCTAGTCAATCCTTTTTCTTGCTCATGAGGAAGGGTAAAATGCTTATTTATAAATGACTTGAGGTCAAATCGTGCCTTTTTTTTCTCCCGAAAGTAGCAAGCCATAATTTCCTTTGGCTCTCTTAGAGGGTCAGCATCGGTAAAGGTTTTTGCATCAGAAAAAAGAGAGCTCTTTTGCACATCTTCAAACAAAGGGCCTGAAGTTTGTATGTATTTTTCTAATTCCATAATTATATTTGATATATTAAAAATAATTAATTTCAATTATTTAAAATAAAATAAAAATATTTAGAATTGACAAATCTGATTTATATCAAGATAAGAAAGATAGACCAATAGGCGGTCGACAGAACGATGTGTTAGTTTGATATGATGTCGCAAAGGTTAGAGGTTCAATCGCTTTACCCCATTTTTGCATCAGTTTGCATTTCAAAACAGCACGCAATATTCCCAACGAGGAAGTGAGGTTATAAAAAAAATCAGATGTTAGATCCTCGAGCTTTTAATTATAAAAAAGTCAAGCATGTTTTCTTCTGTTCTTTCCAAAAATTCTTGATTAATCCCTATTACTTTGTCACATTATTTACGGGGTTGCTCTTTCTTAACTTTTACCATTTTTTTGAGTTTAAAAAGAGCATAGATGTTTCATCATGCTTTTTTCTAGTATATGCCCTAAGTCAAAGTTTTCTGGAGATTGCATTGCTTGCGTTTGTAGCTGGTCTCATTTGCAATTACTGTCATAAGTCTCTCTATTACCTACTCATCAATCTGTGTTTGTTGCTCATCTTTTTGCACTACATCGATTCTCTCTTCATTCGATTCATGGATTTTTCCATTTTTTTTGGAATCAATATGATTCTAAATGAAACACTTGATAACTTTATCGAAATTTTGCACTTAACGGGAATTGGCCTCGAATGGTGGATTTTCGCTAGCACGATTACGATATTTTTGCTCTCTTTGTTATCTGTCTTTCTGCATCGAGTCACAATGAAACTCTCCCGTTTAAAGCCCCTTTCCATTTCTCCTATTCATCTCATCACAGCTTTTGTCTCTGTTTTCCTTGGATTGATGTGTTTTGAATTGATTCTCTCTCCTTTTGTCAATAAGGAAGAGTGTCAGTCTTATCAGCGTATTTTGCCTTGGAAGGCAACCCTATTTACGCAAAAACCACATAGGTTTCATCTCGCTCGGAGTTATAAGTCTCAAGTTAGTGAAAAACAAGCACTAAACCAGTTACATACTATGCAGATGGATTTAATAGAAAAACCCAACATGTATCTCTTCATTGCAGAGAGTTTAAGAGAAGATTTTATCACACGAGCAACGGCGCCCCATACTGCGGCTTTTCGCACAGAAAACATCTGTTTGGGCAAGACGTTTTCCAATGCCAACTGTACTCAATTGTCTTGGTATTCGATATTTCACTCTCAGTATCCCTTTGCGTGGGCAGACAAAAAAAAAGATTGGAAATCGGGAAGTATTCCCCTACAGGTAATTAAAAATTTGGGATATAAGATCCACGTCTATTCCAGCGCTCAGCTCAAATATTACGGACTCAAAGAGTTGATTTTTGGAGCTAAAAATTACCTGGTAGACTCTTATCATCTCTACACGCATTATCCCCCCATTAGAGCAGCAGAAACTGATGCCAAGGCAATCGATAAGCTCATCGAGGATCATCGGGAAGATTGGGCACGGGAAGGGAACCTCTTTCTTATCTTTCTCGATTCCACACATTTTAATTATAGCTGGGCACACGGCTATCCCCTCAAATTCGTGCCCATTTCTGAAGAAAAGACCAATCTAAGGATTTCAAACTCAATCCGAGATATTGAGTTGATCAAAAATCGTTACCGCAACGCCATCCACTATGTTGATTCCCTTTTTGGGAAAGTCTTAACTTGTCTAAAAGAACGTGAGCTCTATGATCGAGCCCTCATCGTTTTTACGGGAGACCACGGAGAGGAATTTTTTGAAGAAGGCAGACTTTTTCATGCCTCCCATTTGAGCCGCATGCAAACGGAGCCGCCCATCTACTACAAGCTGGGAAGAGGTGTCCAGCTCAAAAATAGGGAGAGGGTGGGGATCATTTCATCTCATGTCGATATCTTTCCGACCCTTTTGGATACCTTGATTGGAGAGCAGGCCTTTTTTAATCTCTTTGATGGAGAATCCATCTTCAAGAAAAATAGATTCCCCTATGTAGTGTCCGTAAGGCAAAATGGAGGGCGCAATCCATCTGAGTTTTTTATCCATGACGGCAGGAAAAAAGTCATTGCTAAACTCCACTCACTTCAATCTAAGACAATTGAAATCATCTCTTTAAAAGATCTACAAGATCGGACTATTCATACGGGGACAAGCAATGAAACCAACTCTTATATTCAAGCGCACTACGGAAACGCAATGAATCGTCTGTTTTCTGGAGTCGAGAACTCACCATCAGATGGCTAGATCAGGAACATGCGGGGATGAGGAGCATTTTTTAACCTGGACGAACGGAAAATCCCATACCCCTCGGGCTGGATGGTTTGGTTGTCAATTTTAGGAGAAGGGAGTAGTCACCTGAACAATAACGCGACATAAGTCCCCTGGCCAAAGCCATGGGGAGGTTCAAAAAAAATGGCATACTCATTTTTACCCAGATCGACCAGAATGATCAGCGTAAAATGGCATCAAGGGCAAATTGATAGCTTGAATGATGAGACAAAGATTGGTGTCGTCCCCCTGCGATGGAGATTAAATAGATCTCATTTGTGTCTTTCATCAGACTAAAGAGGCGTACGCTCGAATCGTAAGGAATGACCTCATCTTTTTTGGTATGAATTAGATAAATAGGACAGAGGACGTCAGGAATCCAAAGGTTTGTGCAAATCGGATATTTCAAAAGGAGGGAAATCAAACATCTAGGTAAATAAGGCGTTTTTTTCGCAATCAAGTCGCGCAGACTAAAATAGGGGGATTCAAGTAAAAGCATTTTTGGATGAGTGTGAGCGGCTACATAAGTAGCCATCCCACTGCCGAGAGAGCGCCCATAAATGACTATTTGATCTTCTGGGTAAAGATCCGCGAGGTAGGTATAACATCGAGAGGCATCGTCTAACAGAGCGTGTTCACTTAAACTGCCAGTGCTCTTTCCGAAAGATCGATAATCCATCATGAAACAATCATACCCCCTAGAAGTAAAATCGAATGCAAACTGACCCCAAGGACTCAATAAATTCCCCCCACGTCCATGAAAGTAAAGGACCACTCCCTTGGGTTGAGGTATTTTAAAATGGAGAGCACTGATCTTTCCTCCATCTCCCGTTTCGAGCAAGAGTTCTTCAAAACGCTGAAGATATGGATAGGATGTGTCTTGCGCGAGCGGGGCGCCACTGAAAATACGAGTTTCTTGGGTAAAATAAAGATATCCCATGACCCCGATTAGGGCGGAGAAAACTAAAGAAAAAAGACCCCACTTGATCATCTATTCAAAGAGGTATATGGCAGATTTTGGATCTCAATAAAACGGCAATAAACAATTAAAAACTCATAAAACACAAAAGAAAAAAGACCCCACTTGATCATCTATTCAAAGAGGTATATGGCAGATTTTGGATCTCAATAAAACGGCAATAAACAATTAAAAACTCATAAAACACAAAGGTTTACATTTTTTATTTCATGATTACCCCAAATAAGCTATCATCTGGAGGTAAGCATTCATTCGAGGCACAAGATATCATGACAAGCTTCTTTAAACTTCTTTTTTTATCTACAGTCTTGCTAAGCGCTTCTCTGCATGCTGACACAATTTCTAAAGAAAAGCAAGGGTGTGAGCTCTGCCTTTTTGCCGAAGATGTCTTCAATTCCCTAACGAACACCTCTGGGGAAAGGGGGATTAAATTCTATGAGGAATCGAGAGACCCCATGATCCAAAACCTTGCGGGGAAATTTGTTTCCGCCTTTCAGGAGGGGGCATCCTCCGATGAAAAAGGGGCGGCTGTTTCAGAGTTAGGCCGCTTGATTAAATGTGCGGCCGATGCAGACTATCAACTGCCTTACACACTGCATCGCAAAGAGCTCAGAGAAAAAACGGTCATTATGGAAAAAGTGCTTAAAAATTCTCTTCCAAAAGATCCCAATTATCACAAACTCATGATTGAATCTCTAGCAGATGAGAGGTGGGATGTTGCCCTTTACTCCTACTGTAAAATTGCAGAAAACCGTTGCGCGAAGTGATGCATCATTTTTGAATGCAAAGAGGGTGGGAATGCAAAAAAAGCACCGCCAGACGAGCGGTTTTTTGTGTTAAGTAAAAGATTTGGCGCGAGATCCCCATGAAAAGTTCCGATTCACTCGATCTAAATCTTCAGTTCAAACAGACCATCAGTTTAATAGAAAAGACGTTCCAACATTGTTTTATCACGGGCAGAGCGGGAACGGGGAAATCCACCCTCTTGCAGCTGTTTTGTCACATGAGTGCAAAAAACCCCATCGTCTTGGCCCCCACAGGGGTTGCTGCGCTCAACGTAGAAGGGCAGACAATCCACCACTTTTTTAACTTTTACATCGATGTGACCCCTGAAAAAGTGAGATCTAAAAAAGTAAGGCCACGCAACCTCAAGCTTTACAAGCGATTAAAAGTAGTGGTGATCGATGAAGTGTCTATGTTGAGAGCGGATTTACTAGACTGCATAGATGTGTTTTTGCGCATGTATGGTCCAGACTGTTCAAAACCGTTTGGAGGGGTACAGATGGTGTTTTTCGGTGATTTATACCAGTTGCCCCCTGTGGTGAACAAACAAGAGCGCAATCTATTTTCCTCGTATTATGCAACTCCCTATTTCTTTGCGGCCAAAGCGCTGACACTGACGCAACTGAGAATTATTGAGCTAGACAGAGTGTATCGCCAACAAGACAGACAATTTGTCGAATTGCTCAACAAGATCCGCAATAACTCAGCTACACTTCGAGATATTCAAGAGCTCAATAGCCGACATACCAAAAGTAAAAGCATTCCCAAAGTTCCTCTTAGCATTCATCTGACCACGACGAATGCAAGAGCCGATGCGATCAACGACACACGCTTGCGGTCTCTAAAGCAGCAAGAATGCATCAGTGTGGCCAAAATATCTGGGGATTTTGGCAAAGAATACTACCCGACGCTGACTCATCTCAAGTTTAAGGTGGGATCCCAAATTATGCTGCTAAATAATGATCGGAAAAAGCGATGGGTAAACGGCAGTATGGGACGCATCTTCTCCCTTGAGGGGGACTTGGAAGATAAGCCATCTATCTTGGTCAAACTCATGGGCTGCGATCAGTTGATTGAATTGAAACCTTTTACCTGGGAAGTGTACCAGTTTTCGCTTGAAAGCAACTCGATTGTCTCCGACCCCGTCGGTACGTTTACGCAATATCCCTTTCGGCTAGCTTGGGCCATCACCATTCACAAAAGTCAGGGTAAAACATTTGATCAGGTCGTGATCGATATTGGGGAAGGTACCTTTGTGGATGGACAACTCTATGTAGCACTCAGCCGCTGCACCTCTTTTAAAGGAATTCAGTTGACAGTGCCAATCAAAAAACGACACATCCGTGTTGATCCGAGAATTGATCGTTTTTTCTCAGGGCGTATCGTCGAGCAATCTGAGCAATACTGAGGAAAAAGTAACAGGTTTGAGCAATGAAATTATTGGCAATTGGGGATATTCATTTAGGGCGCTCCCCCACACGGGTTCCCGAGGGGTGTGGGCTGCATCCCTTTTGTTTGGGTTCAAGCGCTGCTTGGCAACGCATTGTTGATCAAGCAATTCAACAAGAAGTAGATGTGATCGTCTTCACCGGGGATGTCGTAGAAAGTAACAGAGATTTTTTTGAGGCCTATCGCGTTTTGAATGAGGGGATAAAAAAGTTGAAAAGACAGGGTATCCGGGTTGTAGGGATTGCTGGTAATCATGATTTTTCGGTGTTGCCCAGGCTATCAGAAAAGTTGAGCCATTTTACCTTACTCGGTAGTGGTGGGGTTTGGGAAAGGCTGGAATTAGACGGAGTCACGCTTCATGGTTATTCATTTCCCACTAAGCAAATGACAAAAAATCCCCTCCAACATGTGCGTTTTAATCGTGGCCCCGGGCTTAATATGGGCCTTCTCCATTGCGATCGAGATCGCTCTGATACCCAAACTGTGTATGCTCCCGTTTCTTCTAAGGACCTTTTCTATGCTCAGTTAGATTATTGGCTTCTCGGGCATATCCACAAGCCCGACGCACTGTCCATTGATGAAGGAGGTTATTTAGGTTGTGTGACTAGTATGGATGCAAACGACACGGGAGATCTTGGTCCTTGGCTATACGTGGTTAAATGTGGCGCTATTATCTCTTTAACCCATTGGGTTTTGGCTCCCTTTCGCATAGAAATCGTGCAGTTAAACCTCTCCGATCTCGTAGAAATAGAAAAAGCCCGTGATGCATTGCTCGAAAAGATCAAATTATTAGCAGACAAACTACAGCATGCGCTCGTTCCTCCAAAGGTGGTGAGTTTAAGTGTGCAACTCAAAGGCTTCACTCGCTTAGGGAGCAAAGTGCAGGAGATGTTTCAACGAGATCGACAAGAGGTCCTGTTTATCGATCGTGAGACGAGCTATTTTATGGCAAACTGTACGGACTGTACATGCCCCGAGGTTGTTCTAAAAGAGTGCGCGCGAAGAAGCGATCCACCCGGACTTCTCGCCCATCTTCTATTGTTGTTAGAAAGTCCAAGCCAAGACGAAAAGATCGATGTTGTTGATAGAGCTATCGCTCATATCAATCACATTTTCAAAAAGAGGCATTGGGGTCAATCTCTTTGTGGTGCACTTGATCGAGACAATCACTTAAATCGGGCAGAAACAATCGATTTGCTTCGAAGAGCCGGTCTCAGGCTCTTAAGGGAGATGTTGGATCAAAAACGAGAGGTTTAAACTTGAAACTCAAAAATCTCTTCATCAAGAATTTACCGGGAATTCGCCCGGGATTTTCAATTGACACATTTCAGTGCGGTGTGAACCTCATCATCGGCTCAAACGGAATAGGTAAGAGTAGCCTCATCCGTGCATTGAAATATCTCATCATCGAACCTAATTCAAAAGATCCCAAAGCCCTCTCCCTAGAAGGAGTTTTTGAAGATGAAATGGGACAAATAGAGGTCATTCGCAATGGATCTGAAGCTCTCTGGACAAGGGAAGGCAAACCAATCACGCGCCCTGTGTTCGATCCCGATCATTTAAATTATTATTGGATGAGCATACACAGTTTGATTCACGTTGGACATCGTCAAAATATACACCTCGTCCAGTGCATTGAGCAGGCTCTAGCAGGGGGATATGATCTCCCTGCTTTAGGATTAAAAGAGATGTTTAAACCAAAACCCCGAGCTGGACAAGAGGAGAGTAAAAAACTCAAAAGGGCTTGCGAAGATAGGAGAAACGTGGAAGCCCAGAACGACGCTTTATATGCAAAAGAACAACGGCTCGAAGAATTAGACGAGCAAATAGAGCGAGCACACCAAGCGAAAGTAAAGCAAGACAACCTCGATATTGCAATTGACTTGAGTAAGCAAATCGAAAAGATCGAAACATGCGAATCTAAGCTAGATCGTTTCCCCGCGCATATGTCTCGATTAACCGGCAGGGAATCTGAACGTCTAGACTGTTTAAAAAAGCAAAAAAATAGGCTAATTGAGCACATAAAACATGCGGAGCAGACGCTCTCAAGTAGCATAGCTCAGCTTAAGCGCATGCGTTGCGGCCAGCTCTTGGAGCAATCAGATCTAATCGCAGTCAAACGAGAAGAGATTGAAATGCATCACAAGCATTTGAATCAAGCGCGTCTTGAAAGGGAGAAAATAGAGCAAAATGGGGAAACTCTCGTGGAAGAAAACAATAGACAAAAAATGGCTTTAACCCTTTTACAAAAAGAGTTTGCAGGAAAAATAGAGCTGTGTCCACCCCATCTCACAGTGGAACAAGTTGAGCGAGCTGAGAATTTTTCTAGAAAGCTCAGCATGGATCAGCAAACATTATGTGAATTGCACGCACAAATTGCGGCTATCGATGCCATCAAAAACCATTCCTTGGATGAAGAAGGAAAGATGACTCAATTTCACAATGGGATTCTTGCCTTGAATAAGTGGCTGGGATCCTTTGCTATGCAAGAGAAAATTGGGGAGAAAAAGATGATGATTGCCATGTGCGCTACTGCTTTAATCTCTTTGATATGTTCTCTTACACAAAAAGCATGGGCACTTCTTGCCACTTCAGTGCTGTCTCTCCTCGGATCTCTTAACTTGATAGTGAAAAACACTCCTGATGTGTCTGAACAAGCGCGCCAAGAATTTGAACACATAGGATTGAAAGAAAAGCCGCGGGAATGGACCGAACAGGGTGTGCGCGCACTGCTAGGAGCTCTTTACGAAAAATGCGACACACTAAGAGAGGCGCATCGACGATTTCAAATGAAAACACCACTTCTCGAGCGAATTAAACAGTTGGAAGAAAGAAAACAAGGGTGGGAAGAAAAGAGAAAGCAGCTAGCCAAGGGGTGCGGCTTTGACCCTACCATCACCACACTGGGATTTGATCACTTCATTAGAATTGTGTGGAATTATCAAAAGACAGTGGATGCCATTCATCATTTGACAGCTGCCATTCAAGTGAGATCAGCGAGGGTGAAAAAGTATCATCAACAAGTTCAACAGTTTATAAGGGAGTGGGGAATTGATGTAGACTTAGATCACGATCAGCTGTCGTTGGCGTTGCACAAGCTAAGCGGCGACCTACACCGAGCTAAAGCAACGTGCGAACGGATACATCAACTCACAAAAACTTTAGAAAGGGATAAAAAAGAGCTTGTGTCCATCAATGAACAGATCGATCGGCTCTACTCCGACGTTGGACTCATTCCAGGGGACATAAAAACTTTAGAGGAAAGCCTGTCCCAACTTAAAAAATGGACAGATCTCAGTCAGGCGCGCAATGATCACCAAGTCTTAGCCCAAGAATATCAGGACAAATTATCCAAAAGGGATCCACAATTGATCGAAAAGGCAAACGAAACTCACCGGCGGGAGCTAGAAACAGAGCGGGAAAAGTGCATTCAACTATCTGGGGAAAAAGAGAGGTATGTTGCTGCGAAGGCAGGTATAGAAAAAGAAATCGAAAAAGCTGAGGCGAGCGATCAACTAGAACGCGCCACTGAAGAGCAAATACGCCAGCAATCTAAACTAGAGCAAATAAGGGAAGAGCAGCTGTTTGCCGAAGCTGCTCAATTTTTGCTCAAGGAGGTTCAAGTCAAGCATCAGGCGGAGCATCAAATAGCCATTATAAAGAATGTAAAACACTTTTTTTCTCAATTTACTTGCAACACATGGCAAGTAGAATTCACGAGGTCCGGCTTATGTATTAAAGATGTAAAAAAAGGGGCGATGCGAAGTGTTGAGGAGCTGTCTTCCGGGACGCATGTGCAGCTATTTTTAGCTATCCGTTTTGCATGGATCAAACATTTAGAGCAAAGCAATCCTCCTCTGCCCATTTTTCTAGATGAGGCACTTTTGACGAGTGATGAGGAACGCTTTGGAGCGATTGCAAAGACTCTCTTATCGCTTGCAAACAATGAAAAACGACAAATTTTTTACCTCGCTGCGCGCTTTAATGAGCCGCTACACTGGAGGAAAAAGGTAAACACAGTTCCTCATATCATCGATCTAGATCCCATTCGATTAGGCGATCCTATTGCGCTTTCTGATGTCTAAAGATAAAGGACTTACGTCTCATTATTGTTCATGTCAACTATGGACATTTTGCTTATTATGTGAGATGAAAAGGGCTCTTGAATCATGATAATTGCCATTTTGCATTGACTTTCATCCGGATTCTAAAAGAGAATTAAAGGGAGCATTTTTGCAAACGGAGGGTAAAGGGAGGGGGCTTTTTTCGACCAAGGTGGATCTTCGTTGAGATCTACTTTGCTTTGCGCAAGTGGGCTACGGGGTTTGCTCGCGCATCTGCTGTCTGAGGACTGCTTCCAATAAGGTGGATCTTCGTTGAGATCTACTTTGCTTTGCGCAAGTGGGCTACGGGGTTTGCTCGCGCATCTGCTGTCTGAGGACTGCTTCCAATGTCGTCTTCTCAAGTGTTAATTTTTAATTAATAGGGAAAATAATAAGTTATCCAACACGCTTTTTTCGCATTATTAGTGGGACTTTTCTCGTGGCTGGTACAATGATTGGGGCTGGGATGTTGGGAATGCCTCTCGCAACCGGATCCTCGGGTTTGCTCCCGGGATCGATCATGACATGCTTGGTCTGGCTGTTTATGTATGCCACGGGAATATTGTTTTCAGAAGTGACACTATGGATGCCCGATAAGAGCAATGTGCTTTCAATAAGCGCACAGTTTTTCGGGAAGTATGGACGCTACTGTGCGGGTGGGATGTTTATCTTCCTCTATTATAGTTTGATGGTGGCTTACTTTGCAGCTAGTACCCCTCTTTTGGCCCATGCTCTTGAATGTGCCCAAATCACATGGAAAGGATGGCAGGTGTCTCTCATCTTTAGTCTCATTGTTGGAGTCGTTGTCGCAGCTGGTCCCAAGTCAATTGATCGATGTAACATGATGCTCAGTGTGGCCATGATTCTCTCATGGTTGATGCTAGTCGGCTTTGGAAGCCTTCACGTGAGAAAAGAGCATCTCATATCCCATCAGTTTCCCTTAATGGTATTTGTTGCGCCAGTGCTCTTTGGTGCATTTGGTTTCCACAACGTGATTCCCTCCCTTTGTAGCTATTTGAAGAGGGATAAACGCGCGATTCGTTTTTCAATTTTCTGGGGATCGCTCTTACCTCTCATCGTGTATCTCATCTGGCAATGGTTGATCATTGGCACGATACCCAAAAAAGCGCTTGCGCAGGCCTTGCGCCAAGGGATGCCAGTGACAGGCGCTTTTGCAGCAATCACCGGTGACCCCTATTTTGTGATGATTGGCAGTTTTTTTGCTTTTTTTGCGATCATTACTTCTCTTTTGGGAGTGTCATTTTCCATGGTGGACTTTCTAGCGGATGGTTTACGCCTTGATTCTCGACGGTGGACTAAGCGGATCGGTTTAACGGTTTTGACATTAGCTCCTCCATGCATTTTGGCCCTTGTTAAACCAGACATTTTTAATTATGCCTTGGGAATCGCAGGAGGTTTTGGAGAGGCATTTTTGAATGGTCTTCTTCCAATCGGTTTGATGTGGATGGGCAAGTATCATTGGAAATGCGCATCTAAATTAAAAGTACTTGGAAACCGATGGATGTTAACTCTTCTCATATTTTTTTCTATCTTTGTTATGGCGATTGAATTCGTGCAATTGGTTTTTGGTGATTAACGCAGCTGTGTTGAAAAATAGAATTAAATGGCGATCCCGGTAAAATTCTCTCTTAAGCTGCTTTTTTCTAGTGAATTTTTTCCTTGAAAAGAGACCTCCTTGAAACAGCATTTTTAGCCCATGAAAACCAGCTTTCCGAAAGGAGCCTTCTTGCTATTGTCCAATCAACTTTGCAAAAAAAGCGATCTCGCTAAAGTATCCTCCGTCAACTCTTTGATAATAGATGATAAACTGAGGTCTTCTCAAAGAGAGTTTAGGTAAAAGGATAGAGCAAGCCCTCTTAGCTATGAAAAAGTAAGTAGGTAGAATGACTTCAGGAACAAGGTGTGGTACAAGAGACGCAAGGCCCACCCCTCTAAAGATCGATAAGTTAAGATGATACTGACTTTTTCAAGATGAAAAGCGCACCCGGATAAGTACTAAAGAAAAGCAAGAGGGGAAGTCCTCTCTTGTTTTCTTGGGCTCTTGATGATGTAAGCACCTGTTCATCTAATAGAAAAAAGTGATGCTTCCTCTTGAAACTAAATTTTTGTTATACTCCTAACCAATCCGTTTTTGCATGAGAAGCTCCTTTTGCGTCTGGATTTTGAACGAGGAGTTTCTTCTTTTAAAGGAATTTTTGGAAGCTCTTTTTTCAACACAGTCGATTAACGCTTCCTATATTTTCCTATCTTTGTAATTAATGACTAATAATGTTAAAATACCTATTTCAAATAATCCATTTTAATTATGTCTTCATCTCAAAATATTTTCTATAGAAGTTATTTATTATTTAAAGAATCTTTAGTAAAAAAAAACGATCTTTCTTCGGACAGAATCGAATTCTTGGATTCAAACTCGGTTAAAAAAGAAGATGCAAGGGTTTTTTATAAAAACAATGTATCGCTCTTTGATCAAATACAAAATGGGCTCAAATGCGCCACAGCGAAAGTACGAGCAGAACAAAAAAAGGCTTACCGTTATTTTGTTGAGCATGCTCAAACATATCGATTAAAAAAAGTATTTCAAAGGGGCACACAACAACCGCATAGCGCCAAAGTACGTCCTTTAGCCGAGAGCGATCTCATTGATCAGATCCGAGATCAGTTGTCTCCTGAAGAAATGGTGGCACTACAATCAGATGACCTTCAGCTAAAAAATCTGTCTCATTTGCGGAATAGATCCGATTTAGAACCTATAGATAGAGAGGTTTTTCAGGCGTTATTTGCCCAAAGAGCGGGTCGACATCTCAAGTTAGAGGTAATTTGTAAACTCTTATCTCACATAGCACCTTCTCTATTTTTACCCCCTTTTGACACAATGGCTCCACTCTTCCTCAGAGAGGCTGCCGATCGAGATCGTTTATTTCTATCTCAAATTGCAGAAGAAAAAGGCACACTTGCAGAAAAAAAAGAAAAGCTTCGGGTTTTAGCGCGTCAAACGTGCATCGATATTCGAAAATTAGAATTGGGAACACCCTATTTCTTGTTTGGTGGTGTGCACCACCCTGGCAATACTTATCTCACCCAACACATTCTATCGCAATGTATTCCGAAAGACCTCAGTGCCCTTTTGAGTGAGAAGAGTTCTAAAAAGGCCGTACAAAATCTCACCGAGGATATGAAAAAGTGTTTGCAAAAAGAGCGCCATGAGATGGGCAAACAGGTAGAAGAGGCCATGCGCTACGCTCTATCCAAAGTCAAAGGAGCCTTTGAAATGGTGTTGCCTAAAAGCATTTTAGATAGCATCAAGAGCAGCTTAGAGCAGGATTGTAAAGAATTATTCTTAAGCTCAATCGGACAAGAGCAAGGGCATGAGTTGGGAGAAAAAATTTGGAAACAGCTTAAGGAAAACGGGGTGGAAAAAACCATTCAAGACACACTGCTCGATGCGCTTGAGACAGGACGTTTGGAGTTCGATATGCATATGCAAGCGACGACCCAAGCAATGGTATCTTCCATTCCGGCGGAGGGTCGACATGTTTTGTCCGCATCTGGAATCTTGCAATCAGAAGAAGAACAAGTGTGTTTTGCCTTTGAAAGGCAGAGCAACGGGAAATTTAAGCTTACCCTATTTGCTGAAGGACTTCCCGCTTCTTTTCATCCAGAGCAGCAGTTAGAAGGCAGAAAAGGGGTTTTACTCCCCTTGGTTTATTCAGATATCGATCTTGATGAAAACTTCTTTTATACCCTTTTTTCTTATCGCGCACTACCCAAGTGGGATTCCAAAGTATCTTTTGGCATTGAACATCTCTACGAAGGATTAATTGCCTCTTTGGGAAAAGAGCCGGATGGTCCTGAGCACGCTCCATGTGTTCCTTTAGACGAATTACAAGGTGATACCGTATGGAAGCAAATCATTCGCTATTTTCAACCTGGTGCACAGATGTCTTTAGATCAATTAGATCGACCGCTCTATGAGCTGCGCATCAAGGCTTTCGCGCAGATGTGGACACACCTGCGAGAAAAGATTGATAATCCATCTGAGTTTAGTTCAACCATTCAGCAGTTGAAACCTGCCCTCTCTACGCTTACGGAGCAGGGAATAGATCTCTACCAAAATAAACAATTATCTCAAAAGGAGTTTAAGGCCCTTTATGCCACAGTATCAGAAGTGGAGGACGTGTTATCCAAGCCTTCCCAAGTTCAACCAATCGATTCTGTGGTGGTTCCAACGGGATTACAAAAGATGCTCAGAGAGTCAGTACTTAACATGGGTGTCTTTCCACAAGACATTGCATGGATTAAAGATATGCTTTCCGTTGTGTATGGACCCGAGGTCGAAGAGGTAGTAGATCAAGCATTTCGAGATATATTTCCCGATCTCACCCCTGATGAAATGAACGAGATGTTTTCGAATCGATGTGATGACGATACCTGGACAAGGGTAAAGAGAGTTTTTCTCCGATTTAAAAATTTTCGCCTGTCCGCTCTTCACCTGATTTTGCTCTACATTGATATCTCGGTGCTTGTATCCAATATTTTTAGTGCGAGTATCGCCGCCAGCCTGATTGAATCGCTTATTTTGACTTGCTTTCCTAATATCATGATGGGCTGTCATCCGATGATCAGTATGGGAAGGCTTGCCAAAGCGCTTGTCTGTTTTGGACCCAATCTATTGAAACCGGTGCTACCCGATTCAGTTTATCAAGGTTTTAGTGCTGCTTATCAACTTGCAAAAGAGGTGCCTATTTATTTGCAACGTCGCTTGACTCTGACTGTCCTTCGCGCGCTAGTGCGGATTTTGATCGGAGGGGAGCAAGCATCAAAACTATCTGCTCAAGCAAGAAATTGGAATCAAAAAATCACGCGTTCTGGAGAGCTGTCTTATACAATTCCCCATGCTAAACCCCAGATGGGACATCTCATCGTTACACCGGGAAGACAGCCCGTAAATAAGGCTCAAATTTCCGAAACAAAACGAGAATCTTTCCTTGCTCAGTTAAAAGTCATACTGCCAAGGCCTAGTCAGATCCGCATCACGGAAGACAACCTTAAGCAAGAGTTGATCAAATGGCAAAAAGACGCCCAGAAATTTGCTCTTGGGGCGGAGAAAAAAAGAGATCTGCAACGACTTTTTTACATCAATCGTCAATTTCGCAACCTCAAACTTCCCTCTCAAACAGTAGTGTGGGACCGAGTGGATCCCTCAAAGACGATGGAACTGATCAATCAGGTGATCTGTTCCATGAGCGTGCGAGAAGACCGCTTGCTCTCCTTAGAGGAATCAGCGGAAACCACGACGACTCTTTATACGGCCTACGCAATTATGGATTATTTAGCCCACCGTATCCCAGATGGATGGACAGCAGGAAGTCTTAAGGCCAATGGGTGTGATTTGGCGCTTTGGATGCAGAGCCCGGCAACAAGTGTGATCAGAAAAGATACGCTTAAACAGCTCGAACACACAGCTCGATACTTTGGTTTTGAGATAGAAAAAACCTACTCTGAGCAAGCGATCGATCAACACAGAACAGCGTGTTTTTTTAATTATGAAGGAAGGGGTGAGCGTTGGTTTATCCCTTCCTTTGGATTTAAGCGTTCTCAAACACAGTTTACAGTGACGCGCATGGGTTTTGAGCTCTCAAGTGAGGGGCAGTATTACAAACAATTGCTCAAAAATGCACGAGTGAGAGAAAAGCTAAAAAAGGCTGGAGTCGGAGAAGAAGCTTCAGATTGGGAAAAATTCAAAGTGCTTTTTGACACTTCGAAAAACATTTTGCCCACCCCCTTTGCAATGCTATTAGAGATGGACCAAAGAGCTAGATATTGCGTCACAAACGGGCGCATACTCACGCGTCCTCTTGAGGTCAATCAGTGTCATGCGGCACGTGTGCACCCTCTCATTGACCGAGCCACTCGTTGCTTTCATTGGTACACGAGGGATTTATTCAGGAGGCAAACATTTAATCTAGGATTAAGAAATGGGTTTGTCATGATTGATACCAATCAATTGTATTTGGATGAGATTCAACGGAAAGTGAATCGGCGTGGAAAAGAGCAGCTTGGGAATCACTCTGAACGTGAATTGCTTAACGCATCAAATTTGAAAGAATTGTTCGCTGCCAAACAGGCCCGCCCAGTTAATGTGGTCATGACTCAAACACCGTTGAAGATCAAAGACGTACCCGAATATGAAGCCCGTTTAATGGAGTTGATCAATGGTGACAAGCAAGATCAAATGCTACAAGTAATCGGATTTTTCAAGAAGAATATGAACCGATTTCGAGAATCCCGTTTCCGCCTTCTCTTTTCCGTTTATATCAATCGACTAGGCGCCTTTTCTTTCAGTGGCAGACAAGGAGCTGAACTACCCCGAGCGATGGCCTCGTTTTTCAAAAGGGCTCTTGATCAATTTGGAGATGAGGTGTGGTCATGGCCGGTGTGCCTTTTTCTAACAGAAATGGGTCAGCTCACCGAGCAACTCTTCGATCCCTTTCAGAAAGGTATGTTTCCCGATTTCCGCGCCTATCTGCGCCATTTCATAACTAAACTCGGAACGGGAGCTCCCGTTCTCCGTCTTTCGGCATATCGACATTTGATCTTTTCTTATGGGTTTAGAGAAATAAAAGAAATGACGACACAAGAGAAAAAGGTGGCCATCAGAGATATAGCAATTTTGATGTACACCTTTTTGAAAGAGTCACCTACCAGTGAAAACGAGAAATCAAGCCTCATGGTCAGAACGGATGAAACACTTTTTATATGGAAGCCCCATGTGATCGATGCCATGAAATATGATTTAGACCTTCGAAAAGAGGTGATTGAACACATAATGCATGAGCTAGGGCAAGGATGGATATGTGAAGAAGGGAATGTATGGAAGGGCACTTATCCCGTTTTTACCAATGGCAAAATGATTCTTAACCTCGAGACCAAGACGTGCAATCACTTTATTTCCATCGAATTGGCTAGACAAAAAGGGTTAGAAGTGGTTTCAAAATTGGGCAAGGGAATGCATTTAGAAAAAAACTCCTTTATTTTCCCCGATCAAAAAATCACTGTTGAGTTTGCAGAGGGCACCTATGAAAGGGAAATTCCCGCCGTCATCTACAGGGAATTTGAAGGCAAAAAATATAAATACCTGCCCTCTCATCAACTGGAATTTCTTAAATCAGAGGCATTACCCAATTTGTCCGAGAAAGATACGGTGTGGCTCGAGCAAGCAAGTGGGCCCACCCGCCGACTGCTGTGTATGCAAGGAGAGAGGGAAAAATGGAACGTATTTGTAAAAGAAACAAAAGATAAAGAAAACAGATCCATTTTCCAATTTGGATATCAATACCACACCATCCGAGGACTCCCCGTCAGAGAGGTTGACCTCCTCGTTGAACCTCACGGTCTCGCTCTCTTAACCTGGTTTACAGATCAATCGCAGATCAAAGCGTACGCACATGTGTCTAAGCCCGATCACATGGCGTTCATCATGCTGCCAAAATGGGGACTTTGTTTTGAAATCAAGGAGCAATATGGTCAGTTACAGGCAGTGGATGTGGAAGGTCATACTGGTTATTTTATTTCGAAAAAACAAAGGTGTCAGCCTCTGCTTGAATACGGGAGATATCTCCTCATGGAAAATGATCTTGGAAAGGAAAAAGTATACCTCTTGAGTGAGCCCCTGAAGAGGTTGATGGCACAGTTTGTAGTTTGCCATTTAACTCAGATACAGACATCACCCCTTATTGAGTCTTATATCCACGCTTTGAGCAAAGAGGATCAAGATACGCAACTTCTCACATTTGACGTTGACGCTAGCGGCCATCTCATCACTTCTGACCCCACTGGACTCGCTTACTTGGCCCTTTTCCATTTGATCAGAAGGGAGAATAAGAGGAGCTTTCACTATTTTTTAATGATCGAAGAATATGGGAAAAAACACCCCTTTCCAGCCGAAATGTCTTCTATTATTGAAATGATGTATTTGCCACTTTTAGTCTCTAAAGGGCGCTTTTCTTGTGAAATGGCGCTGCGCTTAGGGGCCATTCAATCGGAAAATCGACTTATGCAAAGACATCAAAACGATCAAATGGATCGATCGAAACAAGCCATAAATGGGCTCAAATGGGCTCTATTTCATGTCAAGTATCAAGAATATTTAACAGCTGTTCGACATGGGGTTCCCCCAATTCTCGATGATTTTCAAGAGCTCTTCCTTCTCAGTCAAATGGGCAGAGAAAATCAAAAGTATTTTAATATGTATCTTGCCAAATCGGTGAAGGGGCCCTCTTTCAAAGATGAATGCAAAAAAATAGGATTGGAATGCGTTGCAAACACCTTTCTGTTTTCTCCAGATGCTTCAGAGCGATATCATCAATTGCGCCTCCAACTCAACCGGGATGCAGGGCTGCATGATGTGGGCCGAGGTCTCGTTATTCAAGCTCTCAATAGCATTGTGCACTCAGATGCTAAAAGTGGAGGTGTTTCTACTAAAAGTGCATCCTATTGGGGAGGGGGATTACACGCGGTTTGTCGCAACGTAGAAAAAGTGAAGCAAAGCGCTTTAATCCGCGCTGGTTTTGCAATGGGATATGCACTTTTTGAATGGAAGCTGTTTTACCAAGAGGTTGTCCTCGATCTCAATCTGAATCTATCTCAACTTCCCACAGACATTTGGGAATTTGATCAAACCCGTTTAATTCACTACTTTCCACTTTATTACCGTCTGGCAAAAAATGAACCTCACCCCACCACTGATCGCACTCTTTTTGATCGCAAGCGGAAGGCATTGATCAGAAATCTCGCCCTCGCGCGGGGCAAAATATCATCCGAATTTGACTTGCGCCGGGAGATTCTAGAAGTGGTGTCCCAAAGTGCTCATTCTTATTCATCTGTTTCAGCACACGATTTAGAAGATGCCATCTCAAAGGTGCAACAGGCCAATACACAAACAATTGGCCCAAAAGAGTGCGCATTTGCTGATTTCTTACAAAGTCAGTTGATTACGCCTTGTTATCGGGCACGCTGTTCGATTCAAATCGCGCACATGGGGATCCGAACTAAATTGTGGAGCGCAACAAAAAAGGGGATGCACACCGCTATGTATTTAACGCCTGGATTTTTGCTCTCCCCCATTGTTGAAGGTGCTCAATGTGTGTATCAAGTAGGCGTATTTGCCAGATCCGCCATCAATGGAGATACAAACTTACTAAATGAAGGGCTCCGCACTGCGGCCAAAGCGGGTAGTTTTGCCATGGGCCTGCTCTGTCCCCAATACCGTTTGGCAATGTGGGGTGTGCAAAATCTTTCCTATTTACCGAGACTCTGGACTTTGAAAAGAAGTATTGAACACGAAAAGGCGAGAGATAGGAAGCCCAGCGTTTCAGTGACTTCGAAAAGTCGTTCAAAACTTGGAGCTGAGCCTCTCGAATCAGATCTCGCCTTACTTCTTAAGAGGCGCTCTGCTCTGATCGATCAAAGTTTCGATGCATTGTTCGATCAATTCTTTGACAGCCGCGAGGTGGGGCTTCCCATTGAGTCGACCCCGGTTGAGATCTACCGGGCAACATCTGATGACGTGGGCCTCGAAAGAGCTTTTACAAAGATCAACCAAAGCTTGGTCGATTATTACAATAGAGCTTTAGAAACGCAGATAGAAGTGAGATTAAAAAAGGGAAAAAATGTGCACCTTTTCGTGGAGAGAGTGCGAGAGTTAGTCCAAGAGATGGCCCGCTGTCTGAAAAAAGAAGAAGATATCATCGTCGATCAAGTCAAACAACAGGTTGTGCAAGGCGAGGTCGATCTACAGATGATGCTCAGAAAAAGATATCGGGAATATGAAAAAGAGAGCTTGACATTCAAACAGATCTATACACTCTTTACTCGCGCAGACGATGAAGCTTTTATTAAAACAATTCGAATGAATCAGGCAGATTTTAGAGAGCTGAAAAAGAGGCTTTATCTGTATCAGGTCGTGCGTAGACGTTTTAATCTGCTCTTTAACCAAGTTGAGCAAAAAGAATCAGCCTTTAAGCTGGCCCTCGAGCTTAAGAGACGCCCCGCGTATGATCTCGATCAAACAGTGCCAGAACTGATTCTACGAGCTAAGCTCTCTTATGAAGTGGCCTTGGAGTTTATGCTCTACACAACTGCTTTGCAGTCTGTTCAACTAGATGGTCTGCTCCTCGAAAAGGCAAAAAAGGCGACGAGTGAACAGATTATGGGGACGGGTAAAACATTCTTACTCCCGATTTCAAATCATGTGTTCGCAGATGGTAAAACTCTTGTGTGTAATACAGTCATCAATGCCGTTGCACCCTCTAACTTTAATTTTTTCATCAACAGTGGAAAAAACGCATTCAATCAAGAAGGAACGATCTTGAGATTTGACCGTTCAATGCATTGGACAACACAGCAGCTGTGGGCACTCACTATGGTGTTAAAACGGGCTCTTTACCTAGGGGGTCATGTGGATGCAAGGCAAAAAGATTGGCAGGCCTTGGATCTCATGAGATTGGAAGAGTGTTTAGATGAGGAGGGCAAGTTTTCAAAGAAATATGGCAGCAAAGAGTGGGAACTCAGACAGAGCTACTATAAGGAATGCATCGATCTATTAGATGAACACGGGCTAGAAAACTCGGATGAAAAACACAAACTCGACGATCCCACTTCAAATATTTTGAACTTCCCCATGGGTCAAAAATGTGTGCTTCAAAACCAGGAAGTCGACATCATCAATGAGATTATGCTTTTTCTTTTGACAGCACCTGAAATCGGAGAGTATATCACTATCAAAGCAAAACGCCCCGAAAAGCTCAGCATTCACACCTATCAAAACCACGTCAAAAAGCCGCTTTCCGATTGGATTGCAGCACTTGAGTATTTTGATATACCGGAAAAAGAGCGTACCATCTTTGCCGCTTACTTAAGGGGAGAGTTAAGATCGATCCCAGATTGTGTCAAATGCCATCCTAAGCGTCGGGCCATTGGTCAAGCAAAGGGGTGTATCACCACCCTTTTAGAAAACGCTCTTCACTCTTTGATCAATGTAGATTTTACCGTATCTCAGAGAGAAGATGGCGGAGAATTTACGCGACCTGCAGAAGGGAACAATGCTCCTCTTGAGGATGCAACCGATCTTAAGCCCGATATCAATTATATTAGAACTTTAATGCGCCTTTTCCAAACCCGTTTAACAAAAACGCAGCTCGAAAAATTGCTTAGATATTTGAAAATGCAAGCGACAAAAGAAGGAGAACAAAGCCATTTACAACCAAAAGAGACACCTGTAGGGCGGTTCTTTGCGCTGCATTGCCCCGGGTTTCAAATTGATACCTATGGGCCCTCTAATCTAACGGAAATTTTTTCCCTCTTAAATCGAAGTGATCGGGCAATCGCTCTTTACGCTAAGCGGTTTATTGCCCCTCAAATCGAATTTTTTGGTTCTTTCTTATCATCAAATTTTGCCAATTTTCATTCTCTTTTTGGGAAAGGGGAACGTTCGCGTACGGGTACTCCGAGAAATCAATACAACTATTCTCCGCTCACTAAAATTCTTGCACATCCCGGTACCATTGGAGAGACCGTGCATATCTTAGAAAAAAAAGTAAGAGCAGATGCCATTCACGTTCTCGAGGTCAGTGATCCTCAACCTGCATTAGAAGAAGTGATTGTCCGATTTTTTCAAAGTGACCCTCAAGTACTTGCTTTTATTGATCTCGATCCGATTTGTAACAACATGAGCGGAGAAGCGATCAATTGTGTGTTTCAGTCCTATATTCAAGATAAGCGTCCCGAGCTCAAAGGGGTGGTTTTTTATAACAAAGAAAGGCAACTCGTCATCGCTGAAAAAGGGGGGGCAAAGCCAATCCCCTTTGAGCAGAGCGCCGTTTCAAAAGAGCAACGTCTTTCTATTTTTTCCCATACTCAAACAACTGGGTCTGATATTCCTCAAAGTGAAGAAGCCAAAGCCATTTTGACAGTTGGAGAAAATATTACATTAACCAATTTAGCTCAGGCCTTTGATAGAATGAGGCAGGTGAGGAGGGGCAAACAGCAGGTCATTGTCGTCATGACAAAGAGGGCCCGCGCAAGAATCTGTGAGCGATTACAAACAGATGCCCATCGCGTTCCGACCATTAGAGAAATCATCCAATTGGCCGCGGAAAATGAAGAACGCCAACTCGACTCTCAATATTATTTGGCTGCGCGCTATCATCTGCACGATATTGTGCGAAAAGCGTGTGATCGAAAGGCGAGACAGCAGCCTACTGTGTTGAAAATGGCCGAGTATATACGAAAATGTAGGGATATTTTCGTCACAAAGGTCACGACCGATCCATTTGAAGCTTACGGAGGGATCGATGTTGAAGTAGAGCCCGAGCAATCACTTGTCCATTACAAAGACTTTTTGTGCAATAAGATCCGCAAAAACGGATTTTTTTCCCCTCTCGAAATGGATCAAATCAAAGAGAAGCTAGATGAAGTGGTCCTTGATCATGCAAAGGAAAAAGTGCATATGTATGAAGGTCAAGAGCATCGAGATGATGGTGCTATTTTCCTAAATCAGAGTGTGTATCAAATCCAGGATCAAAATGCTGCAAGCAAATCTCACCAAAGCATGGACTTGGAACAAGATGTTAATTTATGTCTCAGACAGCAAGTACAGCACCGAATCGAAGGGATAAACCAGCAAAAACCCCACTATGGGTATACATGGCCCAAAGATCTCAATCCTTGTGATGTTGATCGCTACTTTAAGGTGAGCGATCCCGATGATGCTTGGATTTCATCTCCCGTTCCCCTGTATTCCATGCGCCTTTTTTTGAAGCTGAGAAAAGATCTCGCTTACCTCAAAGACTCAATCAGCCCCCACCTTTTTGTATCTGAGAATTTTGCCCAACAACGGGACAATCGATGGGTATTTCGAGCCAAATCGATTGAGCCATTCGGGGAACATCAGACCCCCCTTTACAAAGCTCTTGTGATTCAAGACCGAAGAAATGGAGCATTCGATTTTAAGATGTTGCTGCTGCAGAAAGAGGAGATTCCTTTTTGGAGGGAAAAACTAAAGGAGAAGAAAAACCAGCATTCAGAGGTGAGCATTGCCCTTTACGATTTTGGTACTCAGACTATGATAGGCGATCCAATAGAGCATGATTTCAATTTTACCTATGCCGTCGCACAAGCGCGGTTTTTAAGTGCTGAGCTCATCTACGATGAAGATGAGAAAAAAGCCCTGTGCAAGTGGATGCATTCCCTCGGTCCAAGAGGAGCGCATGACATGCGTTGCACCTTTGAACGGCTCCATCTTCAGAGGAAAATGGGGAATTATGAGGGTAGCGCAATCCAGACCCTTCTCTTAGATGCAGACAATGTACCGCTCGATATGCGTATCAAAGTGTGATGAGAACTATGGAGGGGGAAGGGCAGAATACCCAATCACTTAGTGTTTTTTGACACGCAAGTTTGTAACGCACCATTACAACACACACTGCCCTTTTTATCTCATAGTCTCGCCCATCTTTTCGCCCATCTCACGACAAAGATTTTGTCCACAGAAAGGGGATTTTTTGCGTTTAAAAATATTCTCCCCTAGACTCCTATTCTCGAAACAAGGGAGTAGTCACTCCATGCGATGTTTACGCCCATTTTTACGCCGTGTGAGCTTTTATAGAAAACCCCAATTTGACCTGGAGTTTGAGCGTTGCAAACTAGAAAAGCAGAGCATAGATAAGTTCAAAAATGATGAAGGGCAGACGCTCTTGCATCTCGCTGTCCTCGAAAACAGGTTGGATAAAATCGCCGCTTTGACCAGATGTTTTATGTCAAAAGAACTGCTCAATTTATGGGGCATGACCCCCATTGATTTGGCCTACTTTTTGGGACGCGACGCTTTTTTGCCTTTTTTACAGCCCAAAAATGAAGCTTTCCCCATCACCATTTATCGAAATCGGGACAGACAAACACACGAAATTCCCCTTGCAGAATTTGAAAAAAAGTTAAGGATGAAATATATCGAGCACCTCGAATTTGAACGCCCAAGTGACTTGAGGTGGGCCCTGGACAAATGTAGGAGACATGTACAAAAGCAAAAAATTCGCAAAATGAATCGGTGGACGTTGGCCTTGCATGGAAAGGACATTTTAAATCCGAGGTATGATCACGTTTACATCGGTTACATCGATCGGTCTATTGGCTATGGTGTTTTTGCTAATCGAGATCTTCCAGCTTTGACTTATGTAGGTGAGTACACGGGGGTTGTGAAGCGGCGTTTTGCAAAGGCCATCCGTTGTAATGACTATGTGTTTGGATATATGGTGGGTCCCAAAAATACCCCATTCATTATTGATGCGGAAAAAAGGGGTAATTTTACCCGTTTTATCAACCATAGCTACGCACCGAATATGAATTCCCGCTGGGTGATTTGCAAGGGGATCACCCGTATCATTGTCTTTACAAACGCGTTTGTGCCAAAGGGAACGCAGCTGACCTATGATTATGGAAAATACTATTGGCGTAGTCGCATGTCTCCCTTGCTTCTCTAGTTTTGCACTTAATTAGGCCATCATGATTATTGTCTTTACCCCAGGGAATGTGAGCTTTTCTTCCCATGCTTATCAATTTTCAAAAAACTCCCAATTCGAGTATGGTGTGGATGTTGGTCATTGGCAATCTGAGCTCACCTGCTCCTAAAACTGAGGCATCATCTAGTGGAAAAAAATGTAACTCAAAAGCTTTTGGCGAGCCATTTATTGGAAGGGAAAATGGCTGTGGGCCAAGAGATTGGCATTAAGATAGATCAGACTTTGTGTCAAGATGCGACGGGGACCATGGTCATGCTCGAGCTAGAAGCGATGGGTTTAAAACGAGCCAAAACAGAGGTTTCCTGCCAGTATATCGACCATAACATCATTCAAAATGATTTCAAAAATCCGGATGACCATCTCTTTCTCTTCAGTGCAGCGCAGAGATTTGGCCTGTGGTTTAGCAAAGCTGGTAATGGAGTAAGCCATCCAGTTCACATGGAAAAGCTCGGTCAACCCGGAAAAACATTGCTCGGATCCGACAGCCATACCTGTGCGGGGGGAAGCTTGGGCATGTTGGCAATGGGAACAGGTGGACTCGAAGTGGCCCTTGCAATTGCCGGTGAACCTTTTTACGTCAAGATGCCGGCGATTATGGGGGTGAAAGTCGAAGGCAAACTCCCCGATTGGGTCAGCGCTAAAGATGTTGTTTTAGAAATGCTTCGCAGACACGATGTGTCCGGAGGTGTTGGGAAAATTCTCGAGTATTACGGCCCGGGTCTAAACACCCTTTCTGCGATGGATCGCCATGTCATTGCCAACATGGGAGCGGAGATGGGAGCAACGGCAACTGTGTTCCCCTCTGATTTAGAAGTCAAACGGTTTATGAAGTTGCACAGCAGAGAACATCAGTGGATCGAGATCAAAGCAGATCAAAACTGCAGCTATGATCTGCACGATGAGATTGATCTGGGAAAATTAGAGCCCTTGATTGCTTGCCCGAGTAGTCCTGGGAACGTTGTCCCCGTCAGAGAAGTCGCTGGCAAACCCATCTTTCAATCCATGATTGGTTCTTCAGCTAACCCCGGCATGCGAGATTTTGCTATTGCTGCCATGGTTATTGAAGGACACAAATCTCAAGATCACGTTTCTCTAGATATCAATCCGACTTCAAGGCAGATTCTTGAAAATCTTACTTCATTTGGTTACCTCTCTTCACTGATACGGGGAGGTGGACGTATTCACCAAGCGGGGTGTAATGGATGTATTGGAATGGGACAGGCGCCAGCAACGGGTAGAATTAGCCTGCGCACAAATCCGCGGAATTTTCCCGGTCGCTCTGGAACGAAAGAGGACCAAGTATATCTTTGTAGCCCTGAAACAGCGATCGCTTCTGCAATCAGAGGAGAGATTACCGATCCCCGTGAATTGAAAATGAACTACCCACATTACAAAGAACCGGACACAATCTATCGAGTTGACGAGCTGACCCCTCCACCCTCTACGAGCCAAAACAGAAAAGAGTTAATTATGGGGCCGAACATTAAACCTCTTCCAAAATTTGAACGATCAAAAGACCCTATAAAAGGTCCCGTGCTGCTGAAATTAGGCAATAATGTCTCTACGGATGAAATTCTCCCAGCGGGAGCAAAAGTGTTACCCTTTCGAAGTAATATCCCAGAGATTAGTCGTTTCACTTTTGCTCAAATCGATGAAACTTACTATGATCGAGCAATGCAATACCAACAAAAAGGTTCTTTTTTGGTAGGAGGAAGTAACTACGGACAAGGATCTAGTCGTGAGCATGCCGCTATTTCTCCCCGCTATTTGGGTGTAAAAGCAGTCATTGCAAAAAGCTATGCAAGGATTCATCGTCAAAACCTCATCAATTTTGGTGTTTTAGCTCTTACATTTTCAAACCCAGGCGATTACGATGAAGTCGATCAAGAAGATATTCTAGAAATTAAAGACGCTGCAAAAAACTTCACTCTCAATGAGGGAGGAGAGATTCAGGTCACGAATAAAACGAAACACAAGTCCTTTATGGTGATTCACAATTTTACTTCTCGAGAAATAGCTTCTATTAAAGCGGGGAGTTTGATCAACGTTGCTATGAAAAAGCACTGCTAGATTAAAGAATATGTTACTCTTCATTGTGCGCATTTTTTTAACTACTACCGTTGTCGTGACAACGGCTCACCTCTTGCCAGGTTTGGAAATCAAAAATATGTTTGATGCCGTTATTTTTGGGTTGATTTTGGGTTTGATCAATGCCATCGTGCGCCCCATTTTGACTCTGCTCACTCTTCCGGTTACCATTTTTACTCTAGGGCTTTTTCTTCTCATTATCAACACTTTCACTTTCTGGCTTGCAGGTGAAATCTCTTATGGAGTGCATATTCATTCCTTTTGGGGTGCTTTTTGGGGAGGAATGATCGTTTGGGTCACGGGTCTTTTGACCAACCGGCTCATTTGGAATCGAGATGTCTATTAAGCCTTTTTTAAAAAAAATTTTATAATCTTAAATAATATTCATTATTTAAAAAAATGATATACTTTAAATTAATGTAAATTTCTGATATTCTAATATAATTAATTATTACTGTTTATTCATAATGGCGTCCATTATTAATGCACTAAAACCCCATTTTTTCCTTTCCGAGCGAGCAATAGCGCTACCTGAGGAAGGCATGCAAATCGTGGGCCTTCTCAATAAAAATGGGACTGATTGTTTCCTCAATGCCGTAAGGCAATTTGCGTACAATACGGCAATAAAATATGTCATTTTACACCGACCCTCTTCTATCCCTCATTCCGTTTACGACGATTTTCAACAATACCAAAGGACACGGGGTGGGCTAATGGGTGGCTCCGATGTGCTTCGACATCAGTTGTTGCCTGATTCTATGCAAGGAGGTCATCAGAGCGCACATGAGGCTTTGATGAAGATCATCGAGAAGATGCCTAACTCTTGGCGTGCACCGGTTGGGAATGGCAGTCTAAAAAATCCATTGTTTAGTTCAATCGAACATCTGCGCGACGGCGTGACATGCGCGGTGAGTTTAGAAGCTCCTCTGATCTTGCCCATTAAGCGTGAAAAGGAAAGTCCCGTCGTTATGCGATCTATGCAAGAGGTATGGGATCATTATACAGCGGTCAAGGATGTGGAAGGCGTCATGCATCAGTATCGGTTTGCAAGTCTACCAGACCACCTCTTGTTTTCTTTGGTGCGCAATTCTGAAAATGGAGCAAAAATTAATGATTTCATCGAACCAACGTTTAGACTCGATGATCAACATGTAAGCACCTTAAGGCCTCAAGAACGTGCCGATTTTCACATTCAAGCCTTTATTGTTCATCAAGGGGAGGAGACGCATGGCCATTATTATACTTATGTTTACGTCAAGGATCGATGGTTTAAATGCGATGATGCTCGCGTTGTTCCCCTCTTGTCAAAAGAAGTAGTCAAAGAGGAGATGGGTCGCGCCTCTATTTTCTATGCCAGACGCCGTGGCATTACAGATCAGCAAGTGGAGGATACTTTTTCTCCTCACAGGTTGCCCGAGCGATCTGTTTGCTCATTGATAGGTGAGTCAGAGATCACAAACCCTGACTTTTCTAATACAGATTTTGCCATCCCTGAAGAGATGCTTGTGCTAGATGAGATAGTAAGAGATGCGCGCGCTTTTATCTCGGAAAGAGAAATACAAGACACTGTTTCTCCTAGTACATCTGCTGAGCACATTGCCGCTTCCTCTGCACCGAAGAAGCTATGGCGCCTACAGGAGCAGGAACATGTAGATGTTCCGTTATCAGGAAGAGCTGTTGAAAAGATGAAAACTGAGCAAAAACCAATAAGGATGTGGAAAACTACAACAATACTCTATGCTATTGGTTATTATGCATTGTATCTCCCGCTCTACCATATCGCACAAGCACTTAATGCTGTCTTTTTCTTTGTGCTCAAGCTATTTTATTGTTTAGCGTGAAAAGCAATAGGGGTGACTACTCCCTTGCCTAAAGGCAAAGGCCTCTAGGGATTGATACCCAAACCATCTAGCCCGCAAGAGGGTTATTTGAAAAAGCGTTTTACAAGAAAAAACCTCAAAGTCAAGGCAAGCTTTCATCCCACTCCTAAACAGGTGGGATTTCCCGCTTGTCCAGGTTAAATAAAGATTTCCTAGTAAAATTACGTGTTTCTTGTTAGGATCAGTTACCGAATTGTGAGCACACAAGGTAATATTATGAAACAAACTATCGCAGTAACGGTTCAGCTATTGATTTTGAGCTTTTTGTTCACGGGTTGCCATGTTGCAAGTCGAACGTCTATGTATGGTAGCGGGGGACGCACGGCCTATAACCAAGCGGTTCAAAATACGACGAACCAAGAACTCCTATTAAATTTGGTGCGTTTGCGTTATTCGGATACTCCTTGTTTTCTAGAAGTGAACAGCGTCACGACGCAGTTCACTTCTACCAGTAAGCTCAGCCCATCAATTAAGATGGATAAGGGCAGCAATCCATTGACTTTGGGTGCTGACTTTATTTGGCAAAATCAACCAACTATTCAATACGCCCCCTTAAAGGGGAAAGACTTTGCCATTCAGCTGATGCACCCTCTGAGTTTGAGTATTATTCAAGGTTTAATCTACACGGGTTGGGATATCGATAGAGTCTTCCGTCTTTTGGTCCAAAGTATGGTAGATATCCCCAACGCATTGGGCGCTTCCGGTCCAATTCCTGAAGATCCACCTCAATATCGGCGGTTTCTAGAAGTAGTCCAACTGCTTCGGCATTTTCAGCTCATGGGTCAACTCCAAATTGGAGTGCATCATATTCCTTCTAAAGAAGTCATATTCAAAGAAACTACATCCAAAACATCCAAACCCAAAAAAGAAGGCGAATCCAAAGAAAACGCAGAAGAAGAAGAGCCAAAAAAAGTAAGACCCAATACGATTCAACTCTTTTTCCCTTCAGAAGGGGAAGAATCTCGACGTCTCGTCGAGATGTTAGACGGAGTAGAGTCTTCAAAAGGTCAATACATTCTCAATATGAAACAAGATTTTAACGAGCGAGTAAAGCTTGGAATTATGACTAGATCCCTTTTGAGTTGCATGTATTATCTCAGCCTTGGCATTCGGATTCCAAAAGAGGATATCCTTTCGGGGATTGTCGGGCATGCTCATCACAAAGACGGACAAGACTTTAATTGGAATGAGGTTGTTGGGGATCTGCTTACCGTTTATTCTAGTGTTACCTACCCCAAAAATGCCTATCTATCTGTTGCTTATAGAGGACATTGGTTTTATATCGACGACTCCGATATCAACTCAAAGCGTACATTTGTACTCTTGCAGCAAATTTATAATCTTCAAGCCAAACAGTCAGAAAAAGACCCACCCCTTTTGAGTATTCCGCTTGCGGGATAGTGATCATCTGCTACTATTTGGTAATAGAGACAAAAGCATCGATGCTTCTTCTCATCGGTGCTTTTTCTATTAGAAAACATAACATTTATTATCAGACGTTGAATGACCTACTCTGCTTTGCTCATTTTTATCAAAAATATTGTGAAAAAAATGTTTTATTTATAAAATGCCTGAGATTTGTGAAAAAATTTCCAGGAGGATGTATGTCTACAATACAAGCAGCTGATGCCCCTAACTATTCCGTTCCACAAACAGTTGATCTTGAAGATGCACCACAAGTAGAGCAGCTCGACGAAGGTAAGCCATTAAATCATTCAGCAAGCACTGATACGATGAGAGTGGCTGATACAATTGCCTCCCATGTTGCATCTTTTTTTAACTTTTTATTATTTCAAGTACCCATAGCGTGTTGGTCTACTCTCAAACAAGTGACGATGTTCCCTTTTTGGAGCAGTGCTTATCTAGTGAGATTTATTACTTATCCTTTTTGGGTAAACACTTTAACGGACCTCGAAGCCAAAGCAAAAGCAAAGGCCGACGCTGCGCTAGTTAAGCAATTAGAAAGATCTCGGGACCAAGTCCAAACGCTAGAGAAAGAATTAGAACAATCTCAGAATACAGTCCAAGTTCTAGAGCAAAAACTCGCCAAATACCAAGATACAGGGCAAACGCTAGAGAAAGAATTAGCCAAGTACAAGGATAAAGCCCAAATTTTAGCTGAGGAACTGCAGAAATCCCAGAATAGAGCTCAAGCTTTAGCTGAAAAATCGGCCAAATACCAATTCAGGGCTGAAAAAGCTGAAAGTGTATTTGACATTTTAGGTATAGTTGAGCGCAAGCCTGGCAAGTCTCAAAACATCCAGGATCTAACTGCAATCTTAAAGGAAGAATTAGAAACGGCTCAGATTTAGGTTAAATTCTATCAAACGAGAGTGTTATGTTCCTAACACTCTTGTCTAAAAATCAGTTCCTTATGAAGAAAAATTTGGAGTGCTTTTCGATTCCCAGTTGCTTTCATTATAGTTATTCCATGCTCTTAAACTGGCTAAAATGCACGTGCTTGTAAATAGCATTCGTGCTGAACATTAGTGCAAACGCAAGTGATGTAAAACCAAAAATAACGAACCCCTCTCCGTAGAGGTTAGAGTCTCCAAAAAATCCCAAAACCTGGGGAACAATCCCCGCGCCGAACGCGAAGCCAAAAGGAGCCATAATCGACACGATTGCCGCATTTTTCTCATTTGGGACAATTGTCGTGATACCAAAGTGAATCATTGGCATGAGGCAAGCGGCAATGGGAGATTGGATACAAAAGAGAATCAATGCCAGCGTTGGATTGCTGGTCATCCCCATAAAAGTGGTCACAACTCCGCATACAAAAAGGACGGCAACGAGTGATTTCTTAAAGCCCAATAGATCTACCAGGTAACCTCCGATGAGCGCTGTTAGGATGCTAATGGTGCGTGCGAAGACGATGAGGTAATTGACATCTTGCATAGCGACTAAATTGTGCCTTTCAAAAAAATCTGGGATCATGTTGTATATCCCTATATTTAAACCATTTATAACACATAAAAGGAGGTTTAAAATCCAAAAAGAGGGCCAAGTCAACACCTCTTTTATAAAAGAAAAGGTGACTGGCAAACTTTTTTCTGCTTTTTTATGCATTAGAAATAAAAAAAATAGACTCAGCACAGCAGATAGCAGTCCAAATACATTCAAAATGTCTCTCCAGTGCACAAATCCAACAAAACATTCAATGCAAAGTGGACTTAAGATAAAGGCAAAACTTTGAGCTGTCCCAAACACGCCAAACGCCTTTCCCAAATGGTAGTTTGGAATACTTTCTCGAATCAGGGCAACAGCAGAAGGAATGAAAAGACCAGAACTGATGCCGACAGTGAAAATAGCTAGGCGAAATTGTTGAAAAGTGTGAGTGTGAGCTGTCAGCATGACAGTAATACCAGTTGTTAAAATTGAAAAAATGATGGTGGACCTATGAGAAAACATTGCTGAGAAATATTGAGAAGCAAAGAGTGTAATTGCAAAACCGAGAGAAAGAACTAAGAAAATATTCCCCGTTTCTGCGTGACTAAGGTGCATTTCATTGCAAATAAACGGGGTGATGGGAGAATAGATCACGCGGGCTAAAATATTGACAAAAGAGATAAAACTCATCAGTGTCAAAAAAGGAAGATAAGGAGCAAAACGGGATCTCGTTTTTGTGGATATTAAGACCATCTCATCTCTCTAATTTTAATTTTGTGATTTTGTACCGTGAAAGACGGGTGTTTTCACTGTATACTTAGAGGAAACAGAAGGATGGACAATATCCGATGTTGTAAAGCTCATGGCCAACATAGTGCTTGTTAGATCAATTTAATATAAAGAAAAAATTGGGTTACACCTATTTTGTGGTGATCGGTAGGTTCAACTTGAGGAGCCGCGATATCCAGCTAGATGACTGCGGTCCTTGTCGGTTTTAAGGCCGGAAACGACCTACTTTCAATGCTGTTTGTACCAGATCATTGCGACTGACAATGCCAACCACTTGGTGATGCTTGTTTAAGACTGGAAAAGCATCTATTCTTTCGTTTAGAAAAACTTGCAGTGCGTCTTTTAAAATGGTTTGCTCTTCAGCACAGAGGGCCTTTTTTGGCATGATTTCTTTCAAAAGTGTTCCCCTTTCTTTTTCCCGTACTTTGGCTAAAATTTCTTTTTCGGACAGAAGTCCGATGCACGTACCTTCGGGAGAAATGACGGGAAAGTACTCAAAATGGTGTTTTTTTACTTCTTCCCAAACCTCATCCAAAGAAAGGTTGGCACTGAGACATAAAATGTTCTTGTTCATAATCTCTTTAGCATAAATCACCGGACGTTGTTTACAGAGCATTTCACACGCTTTGAGAAATTTTCTCTGCTTTTTTTCTTCTGATTTGTCTTTAAGATGCCGTTTATTTCTCTGTTGTCCTTGTTGTCCTTCTTCCGCTGCTTCTACTCGATAGGGAAAACGTGAGCCTGACGTATTAGTTACATAAAACATGGATATGTTGCCAACATGCTATAAATCAAAAAATATCCGAATTTCTTCCAATTCTTGCCGTACTCTCTCAATCATTCCTCGATAATGCGCATAATCTTTACAAACGTTGATCAATGTTTGAGTTGTCAAATGGATGTTGCCCCCAATACGTCTTGCGTGACTTAAAATATTGTCTTCCCAAATAGCTAAAATAGCTTTCATGGCATTTTCCGTTTTTTTTGAGGCTTCAAAGTCTTTGAGAAACTTCTGAATTGCCTCTTTGAGCATCTCTTTTTCCCGATTTGTTTGATCTCGTGGTGGATTCATTTTTCTTTTCTATTTGTCTAGGATGCGTTTAAGTTGATTTAGCCCTTTGATGAGATCTCTCGGACTAGCCCTTCCTTCGACATAAGCTTCGCAACTTTTTACCATTTTCAGTGTGTGTACTTCGATCTCTCCGCCAATTGCACGACCATCATTTTCGAGAAATCTACCAAAAGCTTTTAAAACATCTCTCATGGCCTCTACTGAATAACCCCCTTGTTCAAAGCGCCATAGAAATGTTTGCAAATGATTAATGAGTCGCTGCTTTACTTTTCCCATTGTTCTTTTTTTATCGGAGGATGCACACCCCTCCCCTCGCTGGTGACTTTTAAAGTGCTATGAGCATCATTCCCCGCGCTAAGCTCTTATTCGCTCGGAAATGCCCTCAGTATTTGCTAAATATTTTATTTAATAAGTATATTCATTTATGAATTAAATCAACTAATTTTTATATTATATAAAATTTATATTATTAATATTTTCTTATTATTATGCATTTGATTAATTGTATCCGTTCAGAGGGGGAGGTAAAAAATAAAGACTAAAGGTGTACTACAGGAAGAAAATACAAGACTCAAAAAACGGCTTGGCCTCAATTCTATGAGCAGCTCCAAGCCCCCACAAGCACAGACCAGAGAAAAAACACATAAAGACCGCAAGATAGTAATGCTCTCAGGGCATCAAGGAAATTTTCGCGCACTCTCTGATCGTGTGGATAAGCGTGTTACGTTAAGATAAGCTAAAATGTCAATACTGTGGCAGAAGGCCTTAAGCAGAGGTCTTCTTGATTCTTCGACCAAGTTGATATCCCAGAAATTATAAGCCCTTTGTCATTCAGATCGAATCAAACTAATGCATTGGCATCTTCTTGTTCAAGGAGTCATTTTAAGAGATATTTCAAAATTATGCCCACTCACAACACTCCCTATCCCCATGTCGCTCCATTCAAGTATTTTTTGACAAAGAACATGTTAACATAGCCAAAAGGGGTGCATTATCACTTTCCCGTTCCAAGCGGCAAATTTTTTTTTGATCAAATTCATTAAAAATGGTAGGCTACTGATGTGGCTTCAACGTAGAATGAGCTTCGAGTGAGTAACTAAGATCCATGAAGAAGTTTAAATCACTGGATTCATTGGAGGAAAAGATGAAAAAGTTGCTATTTTTTGGTAGTCTGCTGTTCGGTTGCAGCTTATTCGCGATGAGTGCTCCCGTTCCTAAAATATCTCCTAGACTTTCCAGAAATGCACTCATAGATTTGATTCCTAGACCCGGACACACACACTCTTCTGAGTTCGAGAATAAGGCTGACTTTTCCAAAAAAATGTTCATAGATTTGATCTCCCAAGCTAAACACACAATCCTGAATGATCCTTCAATGAAGGATTGTTCACAAATTTCGTTTCAATCCATGAAAGATGTGTTGTCTGAATCTGATTGTCAGGTTCTGGACGAGTGTGCAGAACTCTATTACAAAGAAAAACCGAAAAACTCAATTGATTTTGGATATAGGTTTTCAGAAGAGTTGGAAACACATTATCGAGATGCATGTTTCAAAGAGGGCGTGGAGCCCGAAACCTTTTTTAGTGAGCGATTATTTTTTGAGATCTTGTTAGAAGCTGCGAAATCCTCAATCACCTATGAAGATTTTGCCCGTATGGGGAGTTATCAATTTTCTCCTTTTGGACAATCTGAACAAGATAGAAAGGAAGCGGCCGAAGCCAGGATAGCAGAAGCAGAAGCTAAGAGAGCAGAAGCAGAAGCTAAGAGAGCAGACAGGATAGCAGAAGCAGAAGCAAGGAAAGCAGAAGCAGAAGCAGAGAAAGCCCAAGCAGAAGCAGACAGGGCGAAAGGAGGCTGGGGGTGACTACCCGCACCCGCTTTGTCATACTCTTTCAATCTCAGCTAGCACCGTGACTGCTCCCCCTCGCATAAAGAGGCAAAGGCTTCTCTACCTAGGCCATCTAGTCCTTTGAGTGGCTGGGCATCTCTTTGTCAATGAAAAATTTGATATTTCCCCCTGTATACCCAAAAAAATTGAAAATTTCAATTTACATTAGGGTTCAACTAAAAACATTGAGTCTGTCTTAGATAGGGGTTTTTCACTCTAATAGAGCTCCCTAGAACTCAAAAAATCCACTTTCTCTTATTTCTCCTCAGCTGTAATTCATCCTATTGACTTTTCTATAAAGCGAAATTTTTATTTTTTTTGGTTATAACTCAATATTTGTTATTCTTCCTCCAAGTGCATTTTTGCATGGAAAACCCCTTTTTCTCGTGAATTCTGGACGAAGAGGTGCCCTTTTTGTAGATTATTTAATAAAATGTGTGTTATAATTTAATTAATATAAGTATTTTAAATAATTATGGTTAATAATTTATTCAATCATGGTTCATTTTTTAATCATCCGGCATCTGGACCACACCATTTTGATACAGAAATCGGCGTGACGCTCATTCAAAATGCTCTTAACATAAAATCTAGCTCAGATACTCAAAAAGCAATTGACAGGGGGATCGCAATACTCAATTGCAAAACCTCTATTTTCACAAATATTGCGAATGACATTCGCATGACTTGGAGTGCAGAAACTTCTGAAAATAAGTGGATTGCTTTTTTTCAAACGATTGGAAAAATACTTGTCATTATCAAAAGAGTCTTCTCAGGTCAATCCATGCAACTCAAGGAATATGGGATTTACAAAAAATTGGCAAAAGATGTTTCTAATTTCGGTTCAATATTCTACTACTTGATTCAAAAAAAACTCACAGGACAACAGTGTTTGCAAACAAGATTAGTCAAAATCGCACAGGTACCTTTTGGTGAACGGATGGTTATGCAAACAAGATTGAAAGAAATGATTCATCTATTACCAGAAATTAAAACAACATTTGATTATATCCTTAAATTTCTTGAAACGAAAAATTCTCATAATGATACAAATCGTTTTGATCTTTGTCTTGCTTTCTTGTATCAAATAACTACATTTATTCAACACACAAGCGAGGAGATAGAGAAAACTGTATACATAGATTGGATGACGCAGTGCGCGCAATCCATTTTTGGCATATTTCACGAGGCTGACCCACTCATCAATGATCGGCAAACAATCAAAATAAGCGCCCGACAGTCCATCGAGTACAGGCAAATCCTCGAAGCTGCTCGCGTTGTCCATGAAATGCACCCTTCTGAAGAGGACTTTATTCCCCTCCCACTGTTCCAAGCGGCAATGAATCGAGTTAGTAATGCACACATCAAAAGTAACTAATTACCCTACTTTTACTCTACCGATAGACTAAAGCTTTTGTGACTACTCTCTTTTCTAAAGGCAAAGGTTTCTAGGGATGGATACCCAAACCATCTAGCCCGAGGATTGTTTGAAAAAGCATTTTACAAGAAAAACCTCAAAATCAAGGCGGGCTTTCATCCTACTCCTAAACAGGTAAGATGTCCTCTTCGTCAACTAGGGAGAGAGAAAGCTTAAGCTAATTTCTCAAAAAGGCGACTCGAAGAAGATCAATGTTACGGGTGAATGTTTTCATAGAAAAACTGCCATCACAGACGAAAAACTCTTTGAGATGGTCGAATTGGGCCTCATCATAGTTCACACATGATGGTCTAGCACTGTCAATTTTCATTAAAAGCGCCTTCAATCTGGGGTCTTTCCGACGCTGACACTCTTGAATGAGGCTATGAATCAATACAGCCGTTAAAGTCGGAAATCCAGGATTTTCAATACTACCATCACCTAAGGCATCTTGAAGAAGTCGCTTGATGTCTTCTCCTTCAATGGTTGGATGGGCAGAGCTCATGGAATGAACAAAAATGGTTGGAAACACCTCTACGCTTGTCGTTCCTTCCCTAAGCTCTGCCAGCGTTTCATCGCTCATTGCTCCTATTTGTTTACCTATCTTCAAAAGATAAGCGAGCTCGTCGTCTATCGATTTTTTACTTTTCTGCATATAATACCGAAAATGATCAAAGAGGTCTTCATGGTCGATCTGGTCATTGAGATTTTTAAACGATAGATCGATTACGTGCTGGGGATAGTTGCAAATAAAATTATTTTTAATACTCTTGACATCACGCAAGTGATTGATACGATCTACGCTCAATTGCATCTCTTGCATCATGACCTTGTTGACCATGTCTTCGCAAATCGCAGTCATTTTCCGTTTTACCTCTTCTCGCAAAGTAGGATCTTTTAAGACGGGATCACAAGATTGAGTAATTTGTTGTTCAATAACATGCTCTTTCTTTTTTATGGCTTCTTCTAAAAGTGCCATCTTTTCATGCGGGTCTCTTTCTTCGGAAATCATTTGAAAAATGGTGCGAAGTGCAACGCTCATTTCCGCCCCAATGGCCGGGCCCTTAGCTTCCACTTGCCTTTGGACATAAGAGTCGTGATGAGACAGACTCAGATGTGTGATTACCGTAGCTAAGAAAGACTGCTCCGAGACATCAAAAACATCATGAGACAGACGTGTATGGACAGTATTTCCATGGATGTCTTCGATTAGCCGCCCATAAACATCATTAGATTGGGTTTCGATGGATGCTGCTTGATGAAAAAGTGCCGTATAAAGTGCCCGAATAATAAAAGCGCTTTCCTTCCAGTCTTCCCCGTCTGTTGCGTTGTGAGCTTCGAAAATCTGACTCATGGTGCTCTTGATATCCGCAATGAGCTCTTGGAATGCACGGGTTTTTTCCTGTACCATTCCACGTACTTCAGGCGGCACTTGCTCAAAATCAAAGAGAATGTTTGAGATAAAAAACTCGGGAGAAATGGCTGTCTTATGCAGATACCTGACGAGGCTTGCTAACTCGATTAGCTGATCACCGAGTTTCTCGTATGGATCTTTTAATGAGGAGAATTGAAACAAAAAGAGCCTTTTCAGAAATAAACAAATCTTTTTAATTGCCTTCATGAAGGCAGGATGTTTCTGCTCATCTAGGTATAATGCTGTTTTACGAAGAAGGGTAAGCCCAGTTGTGAGCCCTTCTTCTGCATTGGGCGGCTGCTCTTCTCCTTGGATGAGAGAAATAGCGGTCCTCTCTATTTTGAACACATCTTCGATCAGTTGTGGGTCAGTTTGCCCGAGATCGTGGGATAATTGATGAAAAAGGCCAGATGGTAGGCTTGGATCAACAGCATTCATTATGGTGATTTTCTCTTTTCACAATCATTTCCATTAATTATAAATAATTTATTATTTTTTATGTACAAAAATAATTTTTATATAAAACAACATTTTTTAAAGATGAATCCCCTTTTTGTAGATTGTCAGAGCCGCTTCTTTGATTGCTTCAGATAAGGTAGGATGTGCATAGCAAGTATTGCCCACATCAAGCGCAGTTGCCCGTTTTTCGATTGCTAAAGCGGCCTGGGCAATGAGTTCTCCTGCATGGAACGAAAGGATGTGAACCCCGAGCAAAGTGCCAGTCTGAGCACAAGTAATCATCTTGACAAACCCTTCTTCTTCCCCGCTACAACGGGCACGTGCATTCGCTTTTAAAGGAAATTGTCCTATTTTGAAGGGAATGTTCATGGCTGTCACCTCGGCTTCGGTTAAGCCAACCGATCCAACTTCCGGACAAGTGTAGACGACGTTGGGAATGGCAATATATTCGACGTGCGGAAAATGTCCTGCAATGATCTCTGCAACCGCGTATCCCTCTTCCGCAGCTTTATGAGCTAGCATAGGACCACTGACAATATCACCCACGGCATAGATATGGGGGTGAGAGGTTCGGAAATTGTCATCGATGGAAATCAATCCCTTTGCGTTAGTTTCGATCCCAATATTTTCTAAACCAAGTCCTGCTGTATAGGGTTGACGACCGATTGATACGAGGACAGTGTCTCCAGAAATTTGAGAAGTTGTTTGATCCTCCCGCTCAACAGTTAAGACCACTTCTTGGTCTTGGACGTCGGCGGAGATGACTTTGGTTGAAAGTTCGAATCTCATCCCTTGTTTTGTAAGCATTTTTCTGAGCCCTTCACAGAGACTTTTGTCTAGGACAGAACAGACGTTGGGCATCAATTCTACAAAACTGACTTGAGCTCCTAGTCGCTGATACACGGAGCCAAGCTCAACACCAATAATCCCTGCACCTATGATGACCATTGTTTTAGGAACCGCTTTAAGAGCAAGTGCTCCCGTTGAGGACAAGACCTTTTTTTCATCAAATGGTAAAAAAGGCAAAGACATGGATCGAGATCCAGTGGCTAGGACAAAATTTTGTGCTTGGAGTTCTCTTCCTTCTACCTCTAAAATGGTTGCGGTTTTAAAGCTGGCCTTGCCTTTAATACGAGTGATTTGATTTTTCTTGAAAAGAGCTTGAATTCCCTGATTTAATCCGGAAATGACTTGATTTTTTCGCTCTATGATTTTCGAAAAGTCAAACGTAGCCTTAGCCTGAATCCCGTGCATTGCAGACCGATGAAGGATGTGTGTATAAAGCTCAGATGATTGTAGTAATGCTTTTGAAGGAATGCACCCTACATTGAGGCAAGTTCCTCCTAGAGCTGAATGTTTTTCAATGCACGCAGTTTTCAATCCGAGTTGGGCTGCACGAATGGCTGCTATGTATCCCGCGGGCCCAGATCCAATCACAATCACATCAAATGCATCCATATCAAAAGTCCAATAGCAGTCGATCCGGTTTTTCTAACAGCTCTTTTACCTTTGAAAGAAAGCTGACCGCTTCCTTTCCATCAATGATGCGGTGATCATAGCTAAGGGCCAAATACATGATGGGACGGACGACGATTTGATCATCGATGATCACTGCTCTCTTTACAATGTTATGCATACCGAGAATAGCGCTTTGAGGTGGATTTAAAATGGGTGTTGACAGCATTGAACCAAACACTCCTCCATTGGTAATGGTGAAACTACCCCCTTTGAGGTCGTCAATGCTAATTGTGCCCATACGCGCTTTTTCCGCATAATCTCGAATTGCATTTTCCACAGTGGCAAAAGAAAGTTGATCGGATTGTTTGATGACCGGAACCATTAGACCTTGATCAGTCGAAACAGAGATGCCGATGTGATAAGAATGGTTGTAAACGAGCTCCTCCCCGTCGATAAAAGCATGAACTATGGGAAACTCTTTTAGAGCTGCAACACATGCTTTTAGGAAAAAAGACATGAATCCGAGTTTCACGCCGTGTTTTTTCAGAAAAGCCTCTTGTTCCCGTTTTCGGATCTCCATCACAGCTGACATATCCACTTCATTAAAGGTCGTGAGCGTAGCTGTGCTATTCTTCCCATCTACAAGCCGCTTGGCAATGGTACGCCTTAGCCCACTCATGCGTTTGCGCACTTGACTTCCCTCTTGTTTTAAACTCGGAAGTGGGATGTGCTCTTTTTTTTGTGCTGCAGTGGGATGTGCTGTATGAGGTGTTTCTTGCGCTGCAGCGGTAGGAGGCGGTTGGTTTTCTCGATCTAAAGAAGCAACGTAAGATTGGGGGAAGCGGCGTGCACCCTCTGAATTTGGAAATGAAGGCGAGGCTGGAGGAGAAGAAATGGCGTCCTCTCCCAATTTTTCTCGTTTTGTTGAGATCGCATCTGGCATAGAAGATGGGGGTTTTTCAGGATCGATTGTTCCAATGAGTTGATCCACTTGGACCGTATCATCCACTTTAACATTGAGATGAAGAACCCCCGATGCGGGGGCATGAATCGTTTGATTGACTTTATCGGTTTCAAGTTCGAGCACCTCTTCATCTTTCTTTACATACGATCCGCTCTCTTTTATGATCTTCGCCACAATGGCTTCGGTCACAGATTCCCCTGCTGATGGAACTTTGATTTCTATTGCCATTATTATGCAAACGCCTGATTTAAGAGTTGATTCAGCTCAGACTTGTGAAGGGCAATAAACCCCGCAGCGGTTGAAGCACTTCTGCTTCTTCCGGCATAGCGCAACTCAATTTTTTTTGGAAGTAGCTTTTGTAGACGAGGTCGCACGTAATCCCATGCACCCATGTTTTGGTGTTCTTCTTGCACCCAATAACATGTTGAAAACCCCTGATAGCGGTTGAGGAGTTGCTCAACTTTTTTTTTATGAAACGGATAGAGCTGTTCTAGGCGAATGATGGCAACGTTTTCCACCTTCCTTTTTTCTCTCTCTTTTGCCAGATCATAAAATACCTTTCCCGTACAGAAAATGAGTCTGCCGACCTGCCTTGGGGTTAAAGGATCATCTAGCAATTCCTGGAAGCAGGTGTTTTCTCCCATTGTTTTTGCAGCACTTGCAGAGGGAGGAAAGCGAAGAAGTCCCTTTGGAGTCAGCAGCACGAGCGGTTTTTTTAGCTCGTTCATTCCTTGCCTGCGCAGAGCATGAAAAAATTGTGAAGCGCACGAGGGAACGACGACGTAGATGCTGTTGTCTGAAGCAAGCTGCAAGAATCGCTCTAAACGCGCCGATGAATGATCGGGACCCATCCCTTCGTAACCATGGGGAAGCAGGAGAGTCAGTGAAGAGCGATTGCCCCACTTTTGCTCAGCACTGACCACATACTGATCGATCATGATCTGTGCTCCATTGGCAAAATCTCCAAACTGGGCCTCCCAGATGACGAGCGATTTTTCATAGGCGAGGCTGTATCCGTATTCGAATCCCATAATGGCATATTCTGAGAGCGGAGAGTTGTAGATGTGAAATTGTGCTTGGTTTTTGTTGATGTGGTTGAGAGGGATATAGCGCTCTTGCGTCTTTTGATCGACGAGGATGGCATGCCGATGGGAAAAGGTGCCACGCCCACTGTCTTGACCAGAAAGACGGACATGAACCCCCTCAAAAAGTAAAGTGGCGTAAGCAAGAGTTTCCGCCGTTGCCCAATCCACCGAGCAGATAGCGGAGTCTTGTTCAAGCGCTTTTACGCGCCCCTCTAAGATTCTTTTCACCTTTAAGTGAATATCAAATCCACTCGGGTATGAGTTAAGTCTTTGGATGAGCGTTTTTAAACGGTTAATGGGAACACCTGTGACTACCTCTTTGAAAAGGCAAGATTGACTCGATATTTTGGTTGGCACCATCTGTGTTTTGACTTGAGCCATTGTTTTCGTATGGCTCAGCTCTTTTTCTAAGATGACCTTAAGTTCATCATCATATTTTTGGATTTCTGAATGTGAGAGTTCCTTTTTGCTGATGAGAAAATCTCTGTATTGATCTCGGATGTTTTTTCTCTCTTTGATCATTTGATACATAAGCGGTTGGGTAAAACTTGGTTCATCTGTCTCATTGTGCCCATATTTTCTGTAGCAGTTCATATCAATAAAAACATCACATAAAAATTTTTGGCGCAGGCGCATAGCCAATCTGGCAATGAGCACACAACTTTCTGGATTTTCAGCATTTAAGTGGAAAACAGGTGCTCTAAACCCCTTTGCTAAGTCGGTGCAGTAAAAAGTAGATCGGGACTCATCGGGATTGGCTGTAAAGCCGATTTGGTTGTTAACCACGAGATGGATCGTTCCTCCGGTCGCATATCCGGGAATTTTGCAAAGTTGAGTAGTTTCGTACACTACCCCTTGACCTGTGATGGCCGCATCTCCATGAACGAGTACGGGGACAATCGTGTTCACTTGCCCTTGTGCCTTTTTTTCTTGCAAGGCACGTACTTGTCCTTCAACCACGGGGTTCACTGACTCGAGATGGCTAGGATTCGCTGCCAAAACGAGATGGATCTGTTTGTCCTTGTTTGTTTGGACACTCGCGCTCGAACCTCTGTGGTACTTCACATCCCCTGAGCCCTCAAAAGAATCGGGAATATAGCTTGTCTCAAATTCATGAAAAATAGTTGCATAAGACTTACGTAGCACATTGCTTAATACATTCAATCTACCGCGATGCGCCATGCCAATCACGATCGTTTCCACTCCTCTTTCTCCCCCTTCATTAATCAATTCGTTCATAATGGGAATAAGAGTTTCTCCGCCTTCAATAGAAAACCGCTTTTGCCCGGGATATTGTATTTGAATGAACGACTCAAGCGCTTCAGAAACATTAAGTTGATGTAACAGATCCATTTTTTCTTCGTGAGAGAGTGTGTATTTGAAGACCGGTTCGATCTGTTGTTGAATGAACATTTCCACTTCGGGAATATGCATTCCCATGTAATCGAAACCCACAGAACCACAGTAGATGCTTTGTAGTGTTTTGAGCATTTCAGACAGGGGAGCTGAGTTTTTTTGCAACAACCCAGCTGTTGGAACGCTTTTAGAACCCTCTGAAGGGGTAAATCCAAATTGCTCGATTTGAAGCTCGGGAATCTCTTCTGGTTTAGGTTGATTTAAACTAATGGGATTGAATTGAGCGCTGAGATGTCCATAGAGACGATAGGCTTCAATCAGGTTGAGTATTCGCTTATCTAAATCTGAGTTAGACACTAACGTTATTTTTGTATCTTGAAAACTAGCCCCAAACGCCATTCCTTCGAAAAATCTTTGCCAAGAGGGATGAACGCAATTAGCATCTTTGAGATATGTGGAGTAGAGGTTTTCGATAAATGTTAGGTTAGAGACGCTTGTATATTCAAGAGAGCGATCAAACATGGATTTAAATCCTCACTTTTTCTTTATCAGATTAGCTTTTTTATCGCCTGACTAAATTTTTTATTTGAAAAAAGAAGGGGCGGACTTTATATATCAAAGCGGATTAGCAATCCCCGGTTGTTTCAGTTCATAGCAAGTGCACATTCTTCACCTTTTGGCCTGAAATTCTCCTTACATGAATTGGGAACGCTTTCCTTTTTTTAAGACAACTGCTAACCTCATCCCTAATTTGCTGGATTTTAATTACCCTGTAATGAAAAGCGAAAGACTAAAAAAATTAGAATTGGAACTTAAGGACCTAGAAAAGTGGCTCAAGCTCGATCTGGTTCCTAAAAAGGATCTCGACAAGCATCAACGGGAGATCGACACCATTACCAAAAGGATCGAGGAGGAAAAGGAGCGTGTGCGCTCAATTAAGGAAAATGGAGACTCTGAGGAATATGCTCTGCCCAAAAGAACTCCTCAGTCACGACAAGCTTATCAAGAGCCCCAAACCATGCCCGGTGTCGCAATAGAGGGAGATAGTGGTTTAACTGATGCAAACCTAGATCTCGAAACCGAAACTTATGATACGGAAACAACCACTGTTTTAGATACGGGAACTGGGGAAATCACAACCACCGAAGAAGAGGAAGAGGATCCTTTCAGTGATAAAAACCGTTGGCGTCGCGGTGTTTTAGAAGATCCCGAATCTGATGCATGGTAAATCCCTGCTGACTCTTGTCACCGGTCAATGTATTTCACCCAGGCGGGCTTTTTCTTCTAGAACAAAAATTTGATGTTGGGCAGTGCAATTCAAGAAGCACTTTGCAAACAACAGTGGTTTAAAAATTGGTCTCAATAATCAATCCCACTTCTCCTCATGCTCCCACCCTTATGCAGACGAAGCCAGGATGGATGGAGGTTTTATTTCGCGTATGCAGAGAAGCACGCGCTTTTTTTACTCCCGTCTATTTTACCCATGAAAAGACATCTGGCCTTGAAAAGGTATACACATGTGCAGAACAGCTTTTTGACTATGGTCTTGGTCACTACTTAATAGTTCAGCATCTCTTTAGAAGAAACATTCCTTGTGTGGCCAAATCCTCGCACGGTCAATCCAATTATTTTTTAGTCGCGCTAAAAGTGGCTATGCTCCTGGTGGCATTGCTTTACTTGCCCATCTATTTTTTTAATCTAAAGACCATATCCCTTCCCTTTGTGCAGATAGTGACTGTTCGATCTATATGTGGGGTCGCACTCTCTGTTATTTTCTTTATGCTAGAGTGTAAATCACGGTTGAGAGATTTCTTTCTTCCCTCCTACCATGTGGTTGACTGTTCATATGATCATCTCCTCGAAGCGAAGAAAATAGTTGAAATGGGGGTTACCATTTCTCATAAAATGAGGATAGACGTAGAAACTATTTGGTTTTATAATAAAAAAAACTTTAAAAAATTTTATTTGGATCAAAAAAATGTTAAATGGATAAACAAAAGCGTTTTCACTTTAAAGAATTATCCGAACTATATCTTTAAATGGGCAAAACACGAAGGAAATTTTATCAATATTTTGGTCAGTCAAGCGATCTGTTTGGAAAAGTCACTCGATAAAGTTGTCATTCCCCATTCAAATTATTTTCATTTGCAAGATGGAAGTGTAATCATTGTACAGAGAAGTCTGGCTCTGGTACAAGAACTGGATCAAATTGGAAACGATCAACTTCAAATGGCGATCAAACAGGGAGACGAATGTTGGGCAAAAATGACAAGCTTCCGTATCAAGCGACATCATCACTTCACCTTCGATGCAAAGCAAGGGATCAAATGCGCTTTGATCTTTCACGACTTCAATGTGGACGAGCTGCCCCAACCTCTTTTCTCTATGGAAGAGCAGCTGAACATGGCGCGAGGAAATGATGCAAGCCCTCCTGCTTTACCATCTCCTATTGGCGAATCCGAGGCTGCAGAGGCAGTGCTGCAAGAGTGTTTAGATCAATTGTCCCACGCCTTATCTAAAGCGTGAAAACTCCCTGATCCAAAGGAAGAAATTGCTACCCGAGCCATTTTAGCCCGCGAGTGATTTGCAATATATTCTATAGGGAGCACCTCCATCCCACCCCTCTAAACGGGTGGTGTGCCCGCTCGTCTACAATCGGGGTGTCCTAAGAGAAAAACGGTGGGTTTTTTGTTTAAATGGGGTAATGCCGTTCTCTTCCAGGATTTAACTGTTTTAACCGTGACTGTCTCTTCGGGAAATGTGAGATGAGAGGCTGTGCACAGCATAAGATCATCTCTCAACTGCCCAATGAGCACCTTGAGCAGTTTGTCATTGCGATAGGGGGTTTCAATGAAAATATGGGTGCTTCGCACGTGCTGCATCAAGTGTATCTTTTTTTTCAGATCGGACAAGGTTCTGGGTAAATATCCATGAAAAGTGAATGTGCGCGTAGACAATCCCGACACCATCAAAGCTAAAGTAATGGAGGATGAACCCGGACAGCCACGAATGGGAATGTTTTCTTCGCGAGCTAATTGAATTAATTGAGCACCTGGATCAGCCAACACTGGTAAGCCACAATCGGAAATCAATCCAAAACACCCCCCCTTTTTAAGGTATTTAAGCAATTCTTTTAATTCTTCTAGAGAGGTGTGTTCATTCAGTAGATAAATGGGAACATCCCGAAAACTGGTTGCTTTTTTGTAATTAAATCTTTTGAGAAAAACACGTCCATTTTTTTCACTTTCAGCGATAAGTCCCGAAAGCAAGGGAACTAAATCGGACATGGCGGGAGTTAAAAATTCTCTACTATTGAGTGCGGGATTGAGTGCATTTGGAATCAAGATCAGCCCCTTAACCATTAGTGATCACTTGTTTCAACTTTGCGGTAAATTGGGTAATGATTGTGGAGGGGTCCACTCCTTGATCGAGCGCTTGGAGTTGAAGTTCGAAGAGGTATTGCAAACCTTTTTTGAAGTAATGCACAGACAGAAGGTGGGCGCGTTGCTTGTAATGAGCAAGTACTCGAGCTGAAAATTTGGGATATGCACGCGCAATTTCCTCTTCTCTTCCCCTTTTCAAACAGGAAGTGATCACGAGTCCAAGTTGCAAGTGGTAGCGCAATTGCCCGAGAAAAGGGAAGAGCTCTTCCATGCTGAGATGCAAAGAAGGGCAGTCACTTTTTCCTTTCTCGTTCCAAACAATCCCTTTTGCCACCTCCCAATTCGTTGTTTGTATAGATCGAACATTGCAGATCGCGCGGACCGCTTTAAGATCGATTTCCAAGCCTCCTCCAGTGTAAGTCGCAAGCTTTTGCACTTCCTGCATCAGGTGCTCAAAATGGAGCATAAAATGGCCTAAAAGACACGCTTGTGCTTCCTTCGTGAGTCGTTTGCCCCTTTTGCGCACTTCTTGTGTGAGCCACCGTTCGATGCGCATCGCGTGCGCACGGGTCGTTTCTCTTGAGAGATCTAATAAAATCATTTTTTTATCCATGAGTGGATAAAAACGGACTACGTCACTTGCCCAAATGACACACGTGTTGGAGGGAAGAGCGCGCAATTTTCGCACTATTAAATCCATTTCTCTCCTAGGCTCACCCATCCCATCGTAGATGAATACTCGCTTAGAACACAAAAGGTCGGGTGAGTTGATTTCATTTAAAACATCTTCTAGTGAAGCTGTGCATTGTTTGAAATAGATCGGTTTGCCCCCGATTTTTTCGAGAAGCTTTGTAATGATTACTTTGCGTTCGAAAGAGTTGGATAAAGCAACTCCATAGACAGGGGGCAGGTGGTGGACTAACGTTTCTTTGAGGTGTATTTCAAAAGGTTCTATTTGTGTGAACTCCATAGGTGCACTTTACCATAGGAGTTACATTTTTTAAATTGATAAATCGTTCAAATAAAGCTGATTAAATAAGTATATGACAGATGGTCATTTCTTTTAGAAAAACAAGCAAAATGCTATCCTCAGGATGGAAGGTTAAATAAGAATATTGTTCTTTCTTTGAATTGATCACTGTTTGTAAAGATAAGCTCGACGCCTTAAAAAAAAAAATGAAGTCACTGGGCATTCATAAGGGTGACCTCGTCGAAAAGTTCATTTTAGCTACGGGTAGGGGCGGCCAAAAATTAAATAAAACGGCATCCTGCGTTTACCTCAAACACAAACCGACAAATATCGCCATCAAATGTCAGCAGACTCGCTCAAGAGAGGTCAATCGATTTTTTGCCCGAAAAGCATTATGTGAGCGCATTGTCTCCAGTGTGCATCGAGAACAAACAGATCGGCAACTTCTCACTGAGAAAGTGCGAAGACAGAAGAAAAGGAGGTCTAGAAGGACAAAGGAAAAGATGATGCGAGACAAGAAAAGGCGCTCAGCAATCAAAATGGGACGGTCTCTTCCCCGAATTGAAGAAGAATAATGCTTGGCTACGTGTCTAAAGCGAGAAGTGCCCGATCGATCACCTCTCGATGTGCGAAAGCACTGACTCGGATGAAGTGTTCACCCGAAGGACCAAATCCCAAACCGGGCGTCACGATTAGATGTTTTTCCTCTAGAAAGTTTTGGAAAACGTCCCAAGACTTTCTATTTGGATAATGTACCCAGAGGTAGGGAATATTTCTTCCTCCATAAACGGTAAGTCCCCGCCGCTCAAACCCCTGACGTAGTCTTTCGGCATTTTCCAGATATTGATCCGTTATTTCCTTTATTGCGTTCCATCCCTCCTCTTCCAAAACGGCAACCCCTCCATGTTGAGCAATTGAGGATGCGCCGTTATAGATAGCTGCGTGCATGCGCATCCAATCCTTCCAAACACACTCTCCCCCCTCAAACTCAATGGCTCGAGGGACCACGGTCCACCCCAAGCGTATCCCAGAAAATCCCGCCATCTTTGAAAAAGAGCCAATTTCGATGGCGACTTTTTCGGCCCCGGGAATATCATAGATCGTCTTTGGAATGAGAGGATCTCGAATAAATGAGGCGTAAGCCACATCAAATAACAGGATGAGTCGATGGGAAATTGCATAATCGACGAGTCTTTTTAATTGGCTGGTATTATAGGTGCGACCTGTCGGATTATTGGGGTGGCAGATATAGATGAGGTCGAGATCACTTAGCTCGGGGAGATCGGGGAAAAAGTTGTTGTCTGGAAGACAGGGCATCAAAGTGATGGAATCGATTTCTTGTAAAAGACTTCCCTCCAGATACACGGGATAAGCAGGATCTTGGATGGCGACCCTAATATCCCTACCAAAGAGCATTTGCAACCGCCCAATATCACATTTAGCCCCATCTGAAATGAAGAGTTCATTCACATCAATTCTATCTGAGTAAAAACGGGAGATAAGCTGTTTGCGCAAGCGCACGAGCCCTTGACTATTTCCATACCCTTGGTACCCCTCTCGTGTTTTAAGACGAGCCGCCGCTTTTCCCATGCTTTTCGCAACATGAGGAGGAAGTGGTTTGACGGTATCTCCCACACCTAGACTCATCAACGCCGCTTTGGGGTGTTTTTCCAAAAAGAGCTGCTTTCTTCGGTGAATCTCTGGGAACAGGTAGTTGTCAGAAAGTTGTTCAAAAGCGCGTCTTCTCTTAACCACGGATATACCCCTTTTGCACGGCTAGTTCAGCATTCAATAAATGCCCACCTGCAGCTCCACGTATTAAATTATGGGAAAGGGCCGTAAATCGCAGATCAAAGATAGAACATCTGCGCAAACGCCCCAGGGCAATGCTCATGCCGTTGCCCACCCCTGTGTCTAGAAGGGGCTGCGGTCGATTCTGCATATCTAAGTAATAGAACGGTCGTTTTGGCGCCGAAAAAAGATTAGGTGAGGGAAAATGCTTCCATATATTTCGAACTTCCTTCACATCGACAGACTTTTCAAATCCAGCAGAAATGCAGGCCAAATGCCCCTCATAAATGGGCACCCGATTGGAGTGAACAGAAAAAATCATTTGCTCTTTTGGGCAACTCAAAATTTTATGTGGTTCTGTTTCTAATTTTTCCTCTTCCCCTTCGATATAGGGAAAAATGTTGTTTTTTAAAGAAAAATCTCTTCCCGCACCCGAAATCGCTTGCATAGTAGTGACAATGACTTTTTTGAGTCCATAAAGTTGGTGCAGTGGATAGAGTGGGAGCAACACACTTTGCAATGTGCAGTTGGGCTTGACAACGATAAACCCTTTCCATCCTCGTTTCTTTCTCTGAGTGTGAATTAAAGAGAGATGATCCGGATTGATTTCCGGTATCATGAGTGGAATATCGCTGACCAATCGATGGATGGACGCATGGGAAAAAACAGCAGCGCCTTGTTCTGCGAGAGGAAACTCCAAAGACTGAGCTACGGAGCTTTCGATTGCAGAAAATAGAACGGGAAGGGGCCGAGCCGGTTGAAGCACCATGTTTAAGGTGTCTTTGGAAAGAGCACGATAGGGAGGTCCTAAAAGTGCCTCCCCGTATGTTTTTCCTTCCCATTTGGGTGAAGCTGAGAGCAGCGCAATCTCAAACAGTGGGTGGTGTTCGAGCAAATGGGCATAGGCCTGACCCACTAAGCCACTTGCTCCCAAGATCCCCACGGGGATCCTGCTCATATTGGGCTTGCTTTGAGGTCTAAGAGCGTTTCCAATCTCTCAATATTGGCTTGTTTGAGAGATGTCAGAGGCAGCCGGAATCCTCCCGCTGCCCTGCCCAACAGGTTCATCATCGTTTTGATGGGGACGGGATTTGTTTCAAAAGAGCATGCTTGAAAAAAGGGATACAGCGCCCGCTCTTTTTTACGTGCCTGCTCAATATCTTGATCTAAAATCAATTGCACAAACTCGACTATTTGCTTTGGCATCAAATTTGAGAGCACAGAAATTACTCCCCCTGCCCCTGATGCCATGAGTGGGAGAATCAAACGATCTTCTCCCGATAGAAAAGTCAGGTGGCGCGGAAGGTGATAGAGTATATCTTGCGCTGTTTGAATCACTCCTGAAGACTCCTTAATCCCCGCGATTCCATCGATTTTCGTGAGGCGCATCAAAGTGCTCAGTTCAATAGAAACTCCAGTGCGAATGGGATTATTGTACAGAATGACGGGGAGTTTTGACATATTCGCAATGGTTTTGAAGTGCTGATAAAGCCCTTCTTGGGAGGGTCTGTTATATGCTGGCGTTGCCACAAGTAGTGCATCAGCTCCCCATGTCGTTGCCATTTCCATTTTGATCAAAGAGCGCTTCGTCGCACTCTCACCAACACTTACAATCAGCGGAAGCTGACCACCGCACACGTGGGCAGTGGTTTGAATGAGCAGTTCGTACTCATCCAGGTCTAAGGTAGGGGCTTCTCCCGTCGTTCCTCCGACTAATAAGCCGTTCACTCCATTTTTTATTTGAAAAGAGATGTTTTCCCTAAGTCCTTCAACGTCAATTACCTCTCCTTTAAAAGGGGTAATTAGAGATGTAATAACTCCTTTAAATTGCACTTTGTATCCTCTATAAAGTCATCAAATGTCCATATTCCCATTCTGCCTTGCATCCACTCCGCAGCTGCAATGGCTCCTCGTGCAAACCCCTTGCGGTTAGATGCTCGATGGATGAGCTCTATTGTATCATGTGCCGAATTAAAAATAACTTGGTGCATCCCGATTAAATCTCCACATCTCACACTTGCAAAAGGGACATCTAGAAAGTGTTGCGCCGTACCCGAAGGCAGATCCCTTTTCTGGTTGTGGTGCATTTCAACACCAGCGATGTCAAACCCGAGAGGGGATGTCAACTGTTTGGCAAAAGCAAATAACTTTTTAAAAAGATAAATCCCTACAGAAAAATTAGAGGCATAAAAAAGACCAAAAGGGGTATTGAGAGCAAGCGCTTTTATTTGGGATAGATGGGCTTCCCAGCCCGATGTTCCGATGAGGATGGTTTTTTTTAACGGGGCTATTTTTTGAACATTTTCCCATACTGCGCTTGGCTTGGTAAAATCAATGCAGACATCGACATTTTTCAGCTCACTAAAATCGGCATTTGATGAACACATCTTGGCCAAAATTTGATGTCCCCTTTCCAAAGCCACAGACTCCACGGCCCTGCCCATTTTCCCATATCCAATCAGTCCAATTTTCACTCTATATTCTCCCTATTTGTGAAGGATCGATCCACTTTTCGGCACACGGCGCTTTTTTGACAAACGCAGAGTGTGTATTTTTCTTTTTTAGGATCATCGAAATCGCATGCTTTTGGGCCGATTCTTTTAGGACGTGCCCATTTTAAAATGGGTCCCCTTTAAGGGCAAGTTCAGTCACTTTTGTCTATTTAAGATATAAAATAGTTTTAGTTTAATTGACCTTCAAAATAAGAGTTGCTATAAAGAGAATAAATACGAACTTCTATTTAAAGGCATTAGAATGAACCTTTTAAAGATGCTTTTGTTTTTTAGCTTCTTTTTAAGTCCACTATTCGGGAAAGATAAAGGGCTTTCTAAAACGACCTATGTTTATCGAAGAGATATAAAGGGGAAATGCTCAACCACTACCTGGACCGTCGAAAAAAAAGAAAAAAATTTATCCATTCAAGGAGTAAGTGAAGGGGGAAACACCCGTGTCACCACCTCACTCCCCCTCAATACACGCAGCTTTTCTTATCAATCTAAAACTCGAGCAAATGCCTATTATATCGACCGCAATGGACCTTGTCTGATAGCCAAGAGAGTGGAAAACGGCCATGTTACCCAAAAGAAGTTCAATATTGGGAATGATTTTTGGATCCAAGAATTTGATTTTAGCATGCGCGATTTTATCCTTTCGAAGGCGCACTCTCTCAAGTTCTACACCGTACATCCGACCCGTTTGAGCCTTCATTACATGATTGCGATTAAATCCAATTCGATCGATCGGGTCAAAATTGGGGATCGATCTCATGATGCCCTTCGGGTCAAGATTACTTTAATAGGGATTAAAAAAATGATGTGGAAGGCCGATCTGTGGTTTGATCCCAAAACGGGAGATCTTCTAAAATACGCGGCAAATGAGGGACCCAATACCCCCACAAGTGTGATCTCCCTTTTTTCAAAAACCATGCATAAAACCTAGTCGGTGCTCCCCTCTCCTATGGGCGCGCTCCCCTTTCTGATCAAAAACATGTTTGCATAAGGCCCCGTCTCAACCCCCGATCCATCCGAAGATGGAAAACAAGCCATTATGGTCTTACTTTTTTTGTTGTGGACTCATAAGAATGTATGGTATTACGAGCTTTTGAAAAAGCAGCATCAACATGTCGTCTAGCTCAATTCCGCTTCAAACCCCTCGGCAGATTGACATAGATTATCCCATTCCTCCTTTCTACAAGGGTGCGGTACTTAGAAAGAGAAAAATGGCTGAGCACCTTCTCCGAGGGAAAGATCCTCGTCTGGTCATCTTTGCTGGACCTTGTTCAATCCATGATAGAGAGATGACTCTTCATTACGCTTTGCTGATGCAGAAACTAGATCGCAAAGTCGCAGATCGCATTTTTCTCGTGATGCGTGTGTTTTTAGAAAAACCTCGCACCCATTTTGGGTGGAAGGGATTTTTGTATGATCCTCATCTAGATGGAACCTATCAGATTGACGAGGGACTCGTACGCGCTCGCGAACTGCTCGTCGAACTGGTGAAAATAGGCGTTCCTCTCGCTACCGAGTTTCTCGATCCTTTGCTTCTCTACTACCATCGAGATTTTTTTACTTGGGGAATCATTGGAGCGCGCACATCCGCCTCACAAGTGCACCGTCAAATTGCTTCTTATCTAGACCTCCCCATCGGATTTAAAAATGAAACAGATGGGATGTTGGATAACGCCATTTGTGGTGCGCTTGTCGCGCGTCATCCTCAAGTGTTCATTGGAATTGATGAACATGGAAAGGTGAGCATGATTAGATCGCAGGGCAACCCTCATACCCATTTGATCTTAAGAGGATCTTGTGCACGTCCAAATTATGATCCCCTCTCCGTTGCCCAGGCCATGCAAAGACAGAGCACGTATGGGCTGCATGCCCCTCTTATCATCGACTGCGCTCACGGGAATTCACAAAAACAGTATCGGGAACAAGTCACAGTCTTTGGCTCGGTCTTAGACCAGATCACCCAGGGAAACCGCACCATTTTAGGAGCCATGCTCGAAAGCCATATCCAAGGGGGACACACCTGTTCTGTGACTGATCCTTGTTTAGATTGGGCGACGACCGAAGATCTTATTTTACGGGCTCATTCTATGCTCGGATCCTCTGTATGCACAAGAAGTAATCGATCCAGTCCATGCCGCATAGTCTAACCCCATACAATGGGACGCATGTGAAGTATTGAACCTCCCCATGGCTTTAGGTCAGGGGATTCCTGAAGAGTGGCTAAGCCACTCGCTCGAGGCTCATTCCAAGCCCAAGCTTGAATACGTATTGCTTAGGCGACAGCAAGGGGAGCGCCTCCTATTGTGGACACAAAATAGGAGTTCGTCCACAAAGAAGGAAAATGTGTCCTTAATATGCTTGTATTTTCCTCTTAAGATAATAGGAGCTTCTTCCTTTGATTTGTTTGACAAGTTTGTGAATGCCGTATTGAGGATCAACTTCGAATAGAAGGTGAACGTGATCTAACATCATTTCTCGTGCAAGGATTGCGCACGACTTTTCTGAGTACACATCATCGATCGTTTCAGCAAGGTCTTTTTGAATTGCTTGTGTTAGAACTTTTCTCCTATATTTGGAGCACCAGACGACGTGGTACTTACAAGAATAAACGACATTTCTACTAGATTTGTACTTAGAAGTTGTCATATTAAAATCGTAATTTGCTTGCGCATATTAATCAAGCGCTCCTAAACCCCATGGCTTTGGGCCAGGGGACTTACGTCGCGTCATCGTTCATACGAATAGAGCTTGGATTTTTGTCTCGGTATCGACCATGAGACATGATGGTCTGAGCATTACAGTTCAAGCGGGATGTCTATGTCTTCGATGAGCATGCGATTAAACCAAAGCATGTGTTCCCATTTCTGTAACGCGTCACCCTTTGCATTGATGATTTGAGCTCGATAGATGAGTAACCCTCCTTTTTCGACGTAATCCCGTCCAAGGAGTGTGTAGCTAATGATTCCCTGCCTGCGGTTAACGGGATAGGTAAAAGTCGCTTGAGAGTCATCTTGGTAAACAATAGTGAGCATCAGCTGAAGTTGATCTAATGTGATCTCTGTGGGTACATGCCATCTGATGACGAGCTGTTCCCCTTTGGGAGGATCTATTTGACGTGGATCAGGACTGCCGACAAATGTACTTGCCAAAGAATCCCGATCGACATAGAATCGCTTAACGCTCAGGCCTTTTGTATGACATCCATTTGAGCAGATCAAAAAGAGTGAGCAAAAGAAAATAAGGCGCCGCCAACGCATGGGCAGAGATTCTCGCAAAATTCTACAGGATCATGAGTCATCTCAAAGAAAGTGTCAATGGCATCCTCTTTTCCCGCAACAGAAAAAGTGTCCTCCTAGTCAAAAGACGTGATGTTCCCGTGTGGGTGTTACCAGGAGGTGGTATTCACTCCAATGAAACACCCGAAATGGCAACAAGGCGGGAATTCGAAGAGGAGACCGGTCTTCAAGTAACCATTTTGCGTAAAATTGCCGAATACACTCCTCAATGTAGGCTAGCGCGTTACACTCATTTTTATGAATGCATTGCTATTGGAGGCACCTTGCAAACCGGAGATGAAACGAAAGAGGTTCGATTTTTTCCGTTAGCAGCTCTTCCAAAAAAATTGCCACCCCCCTACCTCGATTGGATTGTTGATGCACAAGGGCCTCACAAAGAGATCTTGAAAAAAGAGATAACAGGGGTGACTTATCTAGCTTTAATGCAATATTTTTTTTCCTATCCCCTGCTCGTGACTCGATTTCTCTTGACGAAAATAGGAATCACATTTAATCGCTAGTTCCCCTTTAAGGGGGCGTGCTTCAAGGAATGTTGGCCATTTTGACGAGATTAATCCCCCTGTCAAACTCAGCTTCTGACAAAAATCCCAGTTCGAGAGTGGCCTGTTTTAAACTTTTATTTTCTTCGTGAGCTTTTTTTGCAATCTGAGCTGCTTTGTCATATCCAATGAGTGGGCTTAAAGAAGTCACGAGCATCAAAGAACGCTCCAAGTGGTGTTTGATTTGTGTTAAGTTTGGCTGAATTCCTTTGAGACACCGGTGAGCAAAATTACAAGAACCATCACTGAGCAACTGAATTGATTGGAGTAGATTGTAAATGATGACTGGACGGTATACATTGAGCTCAAAATTGCCCTGAGAACAGGCAAATCCAATCGTCGCATCGTTACCCATTACTTGCACGGCGACCATGGTAAGCGACTCACATTGAGTGGGATTAACCTTTCCCGGCATCATGGAAGAACCAGGTTCATTGGCGGGAATCGAAAGTTCCCCAATGCCACAACGGGGTCCTGAAGCAAGCCACCGAATATCATTGGCTATTTTCATCATCGAACAGGCTACCCGTTTAAGTGCGCCGCTCATCTCTACCAAGGCATCTTCGGCTGCAAGCGCTTCAAACTTACAGGGCGCGGAAGTAAAACTGATGCCGATGATGGAGCTAATCACTGAAGCTACTCGCTTTGCATATTCAGGATGAGTATTCAAACCAGTGCCCACGGCTGTGCCTCCAAGGGCAATTTCTGTGAGATGGGGAAGCGCATTTTCGATGGCTCGTATTCCGTGCTCGATTTGAGAGGCATACCCCGAAAATTCTTGCCCTAGAGTGACAGGGGTGGCATCCATCAAGTGGGTACGCCCAATCTTGACAATTCCTTTAAATTCCTCCGCTTTTTCTCGCAAAGTTTCGAGAAAAAGGTGCAAGTGAGGTTGCAATTCTCGGCATACTTTGAGTGCAGCGGCGATGTGCATCGCAGTTGAAAAAGTATCATTAGAAGATTGTGATTTGTTGACATCATCGTTGGGATGAATGGGATTTTTGGAACCAATCACTCCATGGGCCAGCTCAATTCCATAGTTGCTAATCACTTCATTGACATTCATGTTGGTCTGAGTGCCCGATCCCGTTTGCCAAACAAGCAAGGGAAAATGCGCGTCGAGATCGCCTGTCAAAATTTTATCAACAGCTCGAATGATGAGCTCTTTTTTCTCTTGTGAAATTAAATTGAGCTCTGCGTTGACAATAGCAGATGCTTTTTTCACGATTGCTTGAGCATGGATCACCTCAATGGGAATTTTTTCATGACCTATAAGAAAATTTTTTCTACATCGCTCTGTTTGAGCACCCCAATAACAGTCATTGGGCACCTGAATCGTCCCCAACGAATCCCTTTCTTCTCTCATGTCATCTTTCCTTTTTCATGCTGCAAAACCAATTGCACTTCCGCTTTGGGCAATGGCTTGGTTTCAATTTTGCAGGAAAACGAAATTGCCCATTCATTCGAAGGAAAGCTGGCGCTCTACCAAAAACTCGTTGTATAACCATCTGCACCGATCTAACTGCTCTTGCAAAAACCGTCTTTGTTTCTTAAGTCAGCCGAAGTCTGAACACAAACGATTTTCTTTTCTTCATACAAGCACTGTACCATTTTTAGTCCACTCACTCAAAAGAAAATTTTCCGGAAATCAAGACAGATTTATGGGGAAATTCGCTATGGTCTCCAAGCTATTTAGCCGCTTCTTGCGGAGAGGCCTCGATTTCTGTGACAAAACAATATGTGAGGGAGCAAGATCCGATAGAAGGCCAGCTTTCATCCCACCCCAAAGCGGGTGGAGTTGCCCGCTCGTGCAGGCTACAATCGGTCCAACAGATAGGTTTTCTCCATATTATACCAAAGTCGCTTGCCTAGTTGAGGATGTGACTACTCCCTCGCCTAAAGGCGAAGGCTTCTAGGGTTGCTACCCAGGCCATCTAGTCCGAGGGCCAAAATATTCTGAGACGCGTTGTGATCTCTGTGGGTCGTGTATCCGCAATGTTTGCAACAATGCTGTCTTTGCGATATTGGTTTTTTCTCTATCTCTCCGCATTTGTTGCATTTTTGGGTTGTGTATGCAGGGTTGACAAATTCCATCCTCCTACCAGCATCCTCCGCTTTGTAGATTAGGTATTGTCGAAACTGATTCCAACTAGCATCCGCTATACTTTTTGCGTAGTGAGATCCTTCGATCATATTGTTGATTTTGAGACCTTCTATGCAGATGGTTTGATATTTCTCAACTATCTCTCTAGATTTTTTGTGGCAAAAGTTTTTTCTCTGATTCGCTATCTTTCTGTATATCTTGGCGCATATCTTGCCACGCCTTGAACGTGCTTTGCTTCCTTTCTTCTCTTTGCTCAGGGCGCGTTGTGCTTTGGCTAATTTTTTCTTGGAAGAGCGAAAAAAGCGGGGATTGTCTATCTTGTTTCCGTCTGAGAGAAAAGCAAAATTCTCTATTCCCAAATCGATTCCCACGAATGGCACTTCCGCTGTAGTTAGCGGTTTTGTTTCCACTTCGCAGGAAAACGAAACTTCCCATTCATCTGATGGCAAATGCTTGATTGTGCACGTCTTTATTTTCCCCGA
>Ga0126343_10000009_pt1 | contig 70902 bp, 49 predicted proteins | sample Cyp2metagenome_FD_92531 | JGI IMG/M metagenome (GOLD analysis project Ga0126343, IMG submission 92531) | Coral microbial communities from Lord Howe Island, Old Settlement Bay, Australia - Cyphastrea 2 metagenome | ecosystem: Host-associated > Invertebrates > Cnidaria > Coral ...
TGTATCGATTGGCACTGACATTGAAAGTGATCTAGGAGCAGGTGGAGGGGGCAGTGGAGGAGGGCTCATCAAACGGGGGAGTGCCACGCTCACCCTTTCGGGGGACAATACGTACACGGGGGGAACGCGCCTCATAGAGGGGGCACTCAGTGTGTCCGCAGATGCAAACATGGGAAATCTCCCCCCATCAGGAGGAGCCCCTTCAGCAGGTGGGGGTGGAAATGATCTCCCCACGGGAATCACGATGGAGGGGGGCAGACTTGAAATGACTAACTCTTTCTCCTCTTCTAGAGATGTGACGCTTGCTCAGGCGGGAGATTTTACGGTTGCCTCAAGCGCCGTTGTCAGTATGAGTGGCATATTTTCTGGCACGGGGAATCTAATCAAAAGGGGAGTGGGCACACTGGTTTTGAGTGGAGCAAATAGTTATAGTGGAGGGACTGAGATCACGGGAGGGGATCTGAGTATCGCCTTAGATGAACATCTCGGGGACATCTTTTCAGGTGTCACATTGGATGGAGGCACACTGACCACAACCGGGGGATTTTTCTCTAGAAGGGATCTGTTAATCTCGGGCGGGGATGGAGCCATTCGAGTGGATGGAGCGGCTGTGACTTGGTCGGGCAACTTCAGGGGCCCTGGAGCATTTGGGAAACTAGGATCTGGCACGTTGATTCTGTCTGGAAGCAATACGCATAGTGGAGGAACGACCCTGTCTGATGGAAGTCTTTCTGTATCTGCAGATCGCAGCCTAGGGATCTTTGGCGGCCGTGTGGCATTTGATGGGGGCACGCTCGTGGCTAGCGAAGGGTTTTCCTCTTCTAGGGGGATGACGCTCGTTTCATCGGGAGAATTCGAAGTAGTCCGAGATCCTTTGCGTTTATCGGGAGTAATAGAAGGGGCGGGCTCTCTTGAGAAAAGTGGCAGTGGAACGCTCATCTTATCCGAGGCAAATACATATTCAGGGGGAACTACTTTATCGGGGGGTGCACTGAGTGTGTCTTCAGATGGCAACCTCGGCAATAGCGGAGCTGCGCTCACCTTTAATGGAGGCGTTTTGCATGCAAGCGCTCCTTTTAGCTCTTCTAGAAATATCACTCTCACCGGAGATGGCACCGTTGAGGTCGCAGTGGATTCGTTGACCCTATCTGGTGCTGTGAGCGGATCTGGCCTCTTTACGAAAAGGGGGGATGGAATACTGGTCTTAAGCGGGAATAATAGCAATACTGGTGGCGTGACCGTGTCAGAAGGGGCGATTAGCATTTCTCAAGATGCCCATCTCGGAAATAGCTCTTCAACTCTGACTCTCGAAAGGGAGGGAACCTTGCGCATCACAGATGGGTTTACCTCCTCGAGGCCCCTCTCTTTTGGAGCTACGACGGGAAGCATCGAAGTGACCGGAAATCCGGTGACTTTTTCAGGGGTGATCAGTGGCAATGGACCACTGATCAAAAAGGGCAGTGGTGACCTCATTTTCAGTGGGAACAACACCTATAATGGGGGAAATGTGCTGATGGAGGGCAGGCTGAGCGTGGATGCAGACGATCGCTTGGGTGACAATGCGTCTCGATTGACCTTTGATGGAGGCACACTTTTCGTCAGTGATGACTTTACCTCTTCTAGGGACATTTTACTGACTGGAAGCGGAGATATAGAGATAGATACGGGCAAATCGCTGACTCTATCGGGAAATATGAGTGGCACTGGCTTTTTCAGAAAAAGGGGAAGTGGCACTCTCGTTCTCAGTGGAGATGTCGATCACGAAGGTGTGATCCATCTAATAGAAGGAACGCTCAGTGTTTCTCAAAGTCGACACCTCGGTAGATCCGTATCAAACCTCATCCTTTCGGGCGGGACACTTGTTGCAGCAAGTGGTTTTAACTCCCCAAAATCGGTCTTGTTGCAAGGGGATGGAACGGTCGAGGTCGGTGCTGGGGACACACTGAGCCTATCTGGTGTGATTGGTGGAGCTGGTAGCCTCGTCAAGACGGGATCGGGCGTACTTTCCTTGGGAGGATTTAACACGTATTCGGGAAGGACTGTGTTAGAGGGAGGATATGTAGAGGTTGAAGAGGACCGCAATCTCGGGGCGTCTTCTGCGCAGCTCCATTTTGACGGAGGGATATTGCGCGCGGCGCACGGATTTAGCTCGCAAAGGGATGTCTCGCTTATGGGCACTGGAGAGATCGAAGTCGCGACCGATCCCCTGACGTTATCGGGGACTCTGAGTGGCACCGGGTCTTTAAAAATAAGTGGCGCGGGAAGTCTTGTGCTCAGAGGGGCAAATACCTACAGCGGGGGAACCCTACTGTCTGGCGGCAGTTTAAGTGTCGGTGTCGATGCAAACCTCGGAGCGAGCAGCGGATCCCTTACCTTTGATGGGGGCGCGCTTGTCGCGACAGATTCGTTTAGCTCGACGAGAGATGGATCCTTCACGGACGATGGAAAGATTGGAGTCACTTCAGGTTCGCTCACCTTGTCGGGCGTTTTTAGCGGGGCAGGTGCTTTAGTCAAACAAGGATCTGGAACCCTTGTTTTCAGCGGCACTAACACGTACTCTGGAGGGACGACCATTTCAGAAGGGGCTCTTAGCATTGGTGCAGATGCCAACTTGGGGAATGCATCTTCCAGTCTCAGTCTGGGGGATGCGACCTTGATCGCGACGGCGGGGTTCACCTCTGCGAGAAGTGCGGCGCTCACGGGCAGGGGGGTGATTGAGGTAGACGATGGCTTATCATTGACCCTGTCTGGGGTTTTAAGTGGAGCCGGTTCTTTGACCAAGCGAGGCACCGGCACTCTGGTGCTCAGCGGCAGCAACACGTACGCGGGTGGAACGACCTGTGCAGAAGGGGTCTTGAGCGTCAATGCAAATGCTCATCTCGGAGATACTATGTCCGATCTTCTGTTTGATGGGGGCACACTTTTGGCGACAACTGGGTTCACTTCGACGAGAGATGTCTCCCTGCTCAGAGCGGGGGGGACCATTCAGACGAGCGTCGGTATTCCTCTCACGTTCACGGGAACGCTAAGTGGCGCTGGATCTTTGACGAAAACGGGAGTGGGGACATTGATTTTGGGCGCGGCAAATAGTTACAGCGGAGGGACGGTCATCACAGGAGGCTTTTTAAGCGTTGCTTTGGATCAAAACCTCGGAGAACCCTTTTCAAATGTCACGTTGGATGGGGGCACGCTGGTGACAACTGGGGGGCTTGTCTCCAGAAGAGACATCTCGATTCTAGCTGGGGATGGAGCGATTCAAGTCGATGGGGCAGCGGTAACTATGTTGGGTAACTTGAGAGGTCCCGGGGCATTTGGGAAACTGGGCTTGGGCACGCTGATTCTCTCTGGCACGAACACGCATAGTGGAGGAACGACCCTATCTGATGGGCGGCTTTCCGTATCTGCAGATCGCCACTTGGGAGGCTTTGATGCCCGTATGGCATTTGATGGGGGCACGCTCGTGGCTAGCGAAGGATTTTCTTCTTTTCGAGGAATAACGCTCGTGTCCTCTGGAGAGATTGAAGTGCTCAAAGATCCCCTACGTTTGTCGGGAGTATTAGAGGGGACGGGATCGCTCACAAAAAGGGGCAGTGGAACGCTCGTCTTGTCCGCAGCAAATACATATTCGGGGGGGACGACCCTATCTGAGGGTGCACTGAGCATCTCCTCCGATGACAACCTCGGCAATAGCGGAGCTGCGCTCACCTTTAACGGGGGCGTGTTGCATGCAAGCGCTTCTTTTAACTCATCTAGAAATGTCGCTCTAACGGGAGATGGCGCCGTTGAAGTCGAAGTGGGCTCGTTGACTTTATCTGGCATTGTAAGCGGATCTGGACTCTTTACGAAAAGGGGGGATGGAACACTGGTCTTGAGTGGGAATAATACTCATACTGGTGGGGTGACCGTATCAGCAGGGGTTTTGAGCATTGCTCAAGACGTGCATCTCGGGAATAGCTCTTCAACTCTGACTCTCGAAAGGGAGGGAACCGTGCGCATCACAAATGGGTTCACCTCATCGAGGCCTCTCTCTTTTGGAGCTACAACGGGAAGCATCGAAGTGACCGGGAATCCGGTGACGTTTTCAGGGGTTGTGAGCGGCAATGGACCACTGATCAAAAAGGGCAGTGGTGACCTCATTTTAAGTGGGAACAACACCTATAATGGGGGAAACGTGCTCATGGAAGGAAGGCTGAGTGTAGATGCGGACACTCGTTTGGGAAATAGTGCGTCCTCATTGACCTTTGAGGGGGGCACACTTCTCGTCAGTGATGACTTTACCTCTGCAAGAGCCATTTTACTCAATGGGAGCGGAGATGTAGAGATAAAAGCAGGCAAGTCGCTGACCCTATCGGGAGACACGAGTGGCACTGGATCTTTTAGAAAAAGGGGGAGTGGAACTCTCATTCTCACTGGAGATGGCAATCATGAAGGCGCTACCCATCTACTAGCGGGGATCCTGAGCGTTTCTCAAAGTCAAAACCTGGGCAGGGCCACTTCAAACCTCATCTTTTCAGGGGGAACGCTTCTCGCTACGAGTGGATTTACTTCACCAAAAGCGGTCTTGTTACAAGGGGATGGGACGATTCAAGTCGGCAGTGGGGATACTCTCAATCTAGTGGGCGTCATCAGTGGAAATGGCAGTCTCGTCAAGACCGGCTCTGGTGTGCTCACCTTGGGAGGCTCCAACTCTTATTTGGGGAGGACGTTGCTACAAGGAGGATATTTAGAAGTTGAGCAGGATCGCAATCTCGGTGCGTTTTCTGCGCAGCTCCATTTTGACGGAGGAACCTTGCGCGCCGCACATGGATTTACTTCCCAAAGGGATGTCTCACTGACGGGCCATGGAGAAATTGATGTCGCGACCGATTCTTTAACTCTTTCGGGCATTTTGAGTGGCGTAGGATCTTTAAAGAAAAGTGGTGCGGGCAGGCTCATTTTGCAAGGGGTTAATACTTACTCTGGGGGAACGACTCTATCTGGGGGAGAAGTGGCCGTTGCCATGGATGCTCATTTGGGAAGCCGCTCATCGAGCATCACCTTTGATGGAGGTGCGCTCGTTGCGACAGCTTCATTTAGCTCGGCGAGAGATGGGTCCTTCACTGGGAATGGGGAGATTGGCGTAGAAGCAGAGTCGCTGACCTTGTCGGGCGTGTTTAGTGGCGTAGGTGCGCTGGTCAAGACAGGCCCTGGCACCCTTATCTGCACTGGTAACAACACGTATGCAGGGGGAACGACCATCTCAGAGGGGGTCCTCAGCATTGGCGCAGACACTCACTTGGGAAGCGCATCTTCTAGTCTCAGCCTGGGAGATGCGACTCTGCTCACAACGGCGGGATTTACCTCTGCAAGAAGCACGTCACTGACGGGCAGGGGGGTGGTTGAAGTGAGCGCTAATTCATCACTGACCCTTTCAGGGGTTTTAAGTGGCTCCGGCTCTTTGAGCAAGCGAGGCACCGGAACCCTGGTGCTGAGTGGCAACAACACGTACGCGGGTGGAACGACCTTTGCGGCAGGGGTCGTGAGCGTAAATGCAAATGTCCGTCTCGGAAATGCTGCGTCCACTCTTGTGTTTGATGGGGGCACACTTTTGGCAACAAGTGGCTTCACTTCGACGAGGGATGTCTCCCTTCTCAAATTGGGGGGAACGATTGAGACGCCCTCCGGGGCCTTACTTGTTCTCACGGGAGCAGTGAGTGGCATGGGAGCTTTGACGAAAACGGGAGCGGGGACATTGATTGTAAGTGGGGGCAATAGTTATGAAGGAGGGACGGCGATCACAGGAGGTTTTTTAAGCGTTGCTTTGGATCAAAACCTCGGAGATGTCTTTTCAAGCATTACATTGGATGGCGGCACGCTGACGACAACTGGTGGGTTCGTATCCAGAAGAGATATCTCGATCTTAGATGGGGATGGAGCGATCCAAGTGGATGGGGCAGAAGTGACTGTGCTCGGCAACTTGAGAGGCCCCGGAGCATTTGGCAAACTCGGTTCTGGGACACTGATCCTCGCCGGAACAAACACGCACAGTGGGGGCACCACTCTAGCTAGTGGGAAGCTCTCCGTAGCTGCAGATCGCAACTTAGGGGGTTTTAATGCTCGTTTGGCATTTGATGGGGGCACGCTTGTGACGAGCGAAGGATTTTCTTCTCCTAGGGGGATGACGCTCGTTTCATCTGGAGAAATCGAGGTGCTCTCAGGTCCCTTGCATTTATCGGGGGTATTAGACGGGACGGGATCCCTTACGAAAAGGGGCAGTGGAATGCTCATCTTATCTGGGACCAATACCTACTCAGGGGGAACAACCCTATCGGGCGGTGCACTGAGCATCTCCTCAGATGACAACCTTGGCAATAGCGGCGCATCCCTTACTTTTGATGGGGGCATTCTCCGTGCGACAGATCGGTTTAGCTCTTCGAGAAGCATTTCTTTGTCAAGTGCTGGACAGATCGAAGTGGCTCAAAGCTCTTTGACATGGTCCGGAGCGTTGAGCGGCGTAGGTATGCTGACAAAAAGTGGCCCCGGAGATCTCATTTTAAGCGCTTCAAACACCTACAGCGGCGGAACCACCCTACTTGGGGGACGCCTCGCGATCAGTCGTGATGACAACCTCGGGAACGGCGCTTCAGCTCTTACTTTTGATGGAGGCGCTTTGAGGATGACTAGTGGGTTTACCTCTGCGAGATCGATTGCTTTTAACGGAATTGGAGAGATCGAAATCACGGGAAGCGACGTGACTTTGTCGGGAGTGTTAAGTGGATCTGGTGGCTACATAAAAAGTGGCTCTGGAACGCTGATTCTCAGTGGAAACAATACCCATACGGGAACCATTCACCTCAATGCTGGATCATTGAGTGTGTCTGCGGATCGTCATCTGGGAGATACATCCTCTTTGCTCCACTTTCAAGGGGGCACACTGGAGGTCACGAGTGACTTTGCCTCGACAAGAGCTGCGACGATCACCCACTTGGGCAACATCGAAGTGGCAAGTAGCAAGTCTTTGACGCTCTCAGGTGTGATCACGGGATCGGGGGATGTGAAAAAAAGTGGCCCTGGAACGCTCATTTTAAAAGGGGGGAATACCTACGTGGGCCGCACCGTTTTATCAGAGGGGTCCCTAAGCGTTGAGTCCGATCAAAACCTTGGAAATGTCGCTTCCCGCCTACTATTTGAGGGGGGGACACTTGTTGCGACACGTGGATTTGCCTCGATCAGAGGAGTGTCCCTGAGCCAGTCTGGGACGATCGAAGTGGTGGCAGACCCCCTCTCTTTACTCGGCACACTAAGTGGATCTGGGAGTCTTACGAAAAGCGGATCTGGGAGTCTCATTTTAGAAGGTGCCAATATCTATACTGGCAACACCATTTTATCTGGAGGGAGCCTCATCGTTTCTCAAAATAGCAACCTTGGGGATATTGCGTCTGACCTCGAATTTAACGGGGGCACGCTTACAGTGATGCAGGGGTTTACCTCTAAAAGAGCAGCTGCTTTAACCGGATCGGGAGAAATTACAGTGCACAAAGAGACGCTCATCTTTTCGGGGATTTTGAGTGGATCTGGAGCATTTACCAAAAGTGGCCAAGGGACTCTAGTTTTGGATCAGGCGAATACTCACAGTGGAGGAATGACCCTATCAGAGGGACGCATCAGCGCTTCTGAGGATGCAAACCTCGGAAATAGCGCTGCCTCTCTCACATTTGATGGAGGGATTTTACAAGTCACTCGCGGGTTTACCTCATCTAGGAATCTATCACTAAGCAGGGCAGGTGAAGTAGAAGTTATGGGTGAGCCTTTGACCCTTTCGGGAGTTTTAAGTGGCACGGGACCTTTTAGAAAAAGTGGCCCTGGCGATCTCATTTTGAGCGGCTTGAATACCTACAGCGGGGGGACTGCCCTTGTGCAAGGCAGGCTCAGCATCTCTCAAGACGCCCATTTGGGCGGGGCTATTTCTAATCTGACATTTGACGGAGGAGCGCTTCTCGCAACAGCTGGATTTACCTCTTCGAGATCCGCCACGTTGGCAAGTTCTGGAGAAATCACAGTGTCCGGATCTGGAAACACACTTACCCTTTCAGGCGTGTTTTCCGGCGCTGGATCTTTGAAAAAAAGTGGGCTCGGCTCACTCATCTTGAGTGGAGCCAACACTTACAGTGGGGGAACGACTTTAGCAGAGGGAAGCATCAGCGTATCTCAAGACACCCATCTGGGCAGTAACAGCTCTTCTCTTACTTTTGATGGAGGCGCCCTCATTGCGACAAGTGGATTTACTTCGATAAAAACAGCTTTGTTAAACGGACTGGCAGAGATCCAAGTCACCGCTACCCCTTTGACACTGTCTGGGGTTTTAAGTGGCAGAGGGCATCTTAGGAAGACGGGATCTGGCACGCTTGTACTCAGCGGGGTCAACACCCATAGTGGGGGCACAACCCTTGCGGGAGGGCACGTCAGTGTCGCTTCCGACTACAATTTGGGAGATGCCGCCTCTTATTTAACCTTTGATGGAGGCGCTCTTCGCGTTACAAGAGGGTTCGTCTCTTTGAGGCACGCACTCCTAGTGGGAACTGGAGAGGTGGAAGTGATGAGTGGATCTTCACTCACGTTGGCGGGCATTTTAAGTGGCACGGGGTCTCTTACAAAGAGTGGAGCGGGAACCCTCATCTTGAGTGAACACAACGGATATGATGGGGGCACTTTCCTAAGCGGAGGCATTTTAAGCGTGTCTAGAGATGCCAATTTGGGAACGCACACCTCAGATCTCACCTTCAACGGGGGCACTTTGCTCGCAACGCGAGGATTTATTTCCAGCAGAAATGGAGCACTTGCCGGCTCTGGAGAGATCAGAGTGACTGGAGAGCCTCTGACCCTTTCTGGCATTTTCAGTGGCGTAGGAGCCCTGACAAAAAGTGGCGCTGGAACCCTTGTTTTGAGTGGAGTGAATACCTACAGCGGGGGCACTCTTTTATCCGGGGGATTTTTGAGTGTAGCTGCGGACAATAATCTCGGAAACAGTGGATCTGATGTGACATTTGACCGCGGTGGACTCATTGCAAGCGCGGGATTTACTTCTGCTCGCAGCTTCACTTTGACGGGCGCTGGGGAAGTGAAAGTGATCAAAGACGCCCTAGAGCTTTCGGGAGCGATCACCGATGTGGGCGCGTTGACAAAAACGGGTATGGGCACACTTGTGCTCAGTGGAGCGAATACCTACACTGGAGGGACCCTGCTATCAGAAGGGGTGCTCAGTGTATCGTCAGATGGTCATCTCGGGGGCAGCGCTTCGACGCTCACTTTTGATGGAGGCACCTTGCGCGCCACCTCCGGATTCACCTCTTCTAGGAGCGCTTCCTTCACGAGCAGTGGACATATTCAAGTCATGGACACCCCCTTGACCATGTCTGGGGTGTTTAGTGGTACGGGCTTTTTGACAAAAATCGGTTCGGGAACACTCATTTTGAGCGGAAATAATACCTACAGCGGAGGAACTACTTTTGAAGAGGGACGGCTGAGCGTGTCTGCAGATGGGCACCTAGGTGATAGCAGCGCAAGTCTCACCTTCGATGGAGGCATTTTGCTCTCCACAAGTGGCTTTTCCTCTGCCCGGGACGTCTCTTTGACGAGCAGTGGGACGATCGAAGTGACGGGCACGCCGCTGACGATGTCTGGAATTTTTAGAGGGAAAGGACCTTTCATAAAAATGGGGGTCGGAACCCTTGTCTTAAGTGGGATCAATGCGCACACTGGAGGGATGCACCTCGTCGAAGGGGTCGTCAGCGTCGCTCGAGATCGCAACCTCGGGGACCTCGCTTCGAGTCTGACTTTTGATGGAGGCACTCTTTTGGCGACGAGTGGTTTTAGATCTGCTAGACAGGCACTTTTGGTGAGCACGGGAACAGTGCAAGTAACGGGAAGCCCCTTGACCCTATCGGGTGTGATCGGTGGTTTGGGCTCTCTGACCAAAAGTGGCGCTGGAACGCTGGTGCTCAGTGGGGATAACGACTATGAAGGAGGAACCACTCTACTCGGCGGTTATCTAGATGTATCAGAGGATCACAACTTAGGTTACAGCTTTGGTGCCCTCACCTTCAATGGAGGTATTTTACGTGCGACACGCGGATTCTCCTCTGTGAGAAACGCTTCGTTTAATGGAGTTTCAGAAATCGATGTGGTCACAGATCCGCTGATCATGTCAGGGATTTTGGGTCAGTCGGGATCTTTAAAGAAGAGCGGCTTGGGCACCTTAGTGCTCACGGGCGTCAATACCTACAGCGGGGGAACGGCCCTCGCTGCAGGACGTGTGAGCGTGTCCGCAGATCATAACCTCGGTGATTTAAGCTCAGACCTGACCTTTGAAGGGGGCATCCTGCGCAGCACTGAAGGGTTTACCTCTGCGAGAGATGCCGTTTTAACGAACCCTGGAGAGGTGGAAGTCATCGGAGATCCCTTGACGATGTCAGGGGTGTTTAGCGGATCCGGATCGCTGACAAAAAGTGCACGCGGCACTTTAGTGCTCAGTGGCATCAATACCTACACCGGTCTTACCCACTTTAAAGGGGGGCATTTAAGTGTGTCTGCAAACCACAACCTCGGTGACTCCTCCTCAAACCTCAACTTTGATGGAGGAGCGCTCCGCGCAAGCAGCGGCTTTACCTCTGCGAGAGATGCCCTGTTAACTGGCCCCGGAGAGGTGGAAGTCATCGGCAGTCCCTTAACCATGTCGGGAGTTTTGAGTGGATCCGGATCTTTGACGAAAAGTGGGGAGGGGATCTTGGTGCTCAGTGGAGTGAATACTTACACCGGCACCACGCATCTCATAGGGGGGCATTTGAGTGTGTCTCAAGATCGCAACCTCGGAGCCCTGTCTTCTCGCCTTCACTTTCAAACAGGAGCGCTCCGCTCGACGAGTGGTTTTACATCTGATCGAAGAGTGGCCATCACCACATCGGGAGAGATTGAAGTGACGGGAGGACCTCTCAAATTAACCGGAGTGGTGAGCGGAACGGGAGATCTAGAAAAAAGTGGGGCTGGGATTTTGGCTTTAGATGGAGACAACACTTACATAGGTACTACCCTCTTATCTGAGGGCACACTGAGTGTATTTGCGGACAAAAATCTAGGAGATGTTGCTTCGAACTTGACCTTTCATGGAGGAACGCTGCGCACGACGGGTGGATTTGCCTCGATGAGACAGAGTCTTTTGAAAGGGGATGGAACCATTGAAGTGATGCAAGAGCCACTGACACTGTTTGGCACCATCAATGGCTCGGGATCTTTAAGCAAAAAAGGGGTGGGCATGCTGATGCTCAGGGGAACCAATACCTATACGGGGAAGAGCATTCTGTCAGAGGGACGTTTAAACGTTGTGAGGAATGACAACCTCGGAGATGTTGCTTCCGACATTGAATTTGACGGCGGCACTCTTTGGGCAGCTCAGGGGTTTGTTTCTGCGAGAAAAGTGTTTTTAACAAGTAGTGGAGAGATTCTAGTGACCGACAGCCCACTCGAGCTCTCAGGTGTATTTGATGGATCGGGAGTGCTCACCAAAAGTGGGATGGGAACGCTTGTGCTCAGCGGACATAACCACCATGATGGGGGGATGATCCTCTCAGAGGGTCGGGTCAGTGTGGCCGAAGACGTCAACCTCGGCAATCTGTCTGCAACGCTGACGTTTGATGGGGGCATTTTGCGTGCTACAAAGGGATTTACCTCGGTGCGACACGCGTTTTTAACAGCTTCTGGGGAGATTGAGGTGACGGGCACGAGCGTGACTTTATCAGGCGTTTTGGGTGGAACGGGATCTTTGACTAAAAGCGGTGTGGGGACACTTGTTTTAACTGGCCCCAATACCTACAGCGGGGGAACGATCCTATCTGGAGGACATTTGAGTGTGGCCGAGGATCGCAGTTTAGGAGATAGTGTTTCAGATTTAATATTTGCAGGAGGAGCACTCCGTTCGACTCAGGGGTTCACCTCTTCGAGGAATGCTGCATTAAACGGCGATGGAGAGGTCGAAGTAATCGGAGATCCGCTGACCCTCTCTGGAACGTTTAGTGGCAGCGGATCTTTGAAAAAAAGTGGTACTGGAACCCTCATTTTAAGTGGAGCAAATACCCATAGCGGAGGCACTAGCTTATCGGGGGGAACCTTGGAAGTTGCAACCGACGAGAGCCTTGGGGCCCAATCCGCCCTCTTGACCTTCAATGGGGGCGTTTTGCACGTCACATCTGGGTTCACCTCTTCGAGAGACATGTCGCTAAGAGGATCGGGAACGATCGATGTAAAGCGAGATGCACTCACCCTCTCCGGTCTGATCGGTGGGCAAGGATCCATGACCAAATTGGGCGCTGGAACGCTCGTGCTGCAGGGAAGAAACACCTATACGGGAAGAAGCATCCTATCAGAGGGACGTTTGGATGTCTCTGCAGATCACAATTTAGGGGGTGATCGCGCACAGGTAAGGTTTCATGGGGGCGTTCTTAATGCGACCAAGGGGTTCACTTCCTATAGAAGCGGATTTTTAACAGCGGAAGGGGTTGTCGAGGTGACCCAAGCCCCTCTCACCTGGCGTGGAACGCTCAATGGTTCGGGCTTTTTGACAAAAACCGGTCCTGGAACGCTCATTTTGACCGCAGAGAATGGACACACTGGGGGAGTGACTGTGTCGGCGGGGTGGCTTCAAGTCTCTGCAGATCACAATCTGGGGGATAGGCGCTCCAACATCACCTTTGATGGAGGTGGGCTTAGAGTATCCCGTTCTTTTACTTCAGCAAGACAGGTCTTTTTAGAGCGAGAGGCGACTATCCACACCCATCCACATGTAGAGCTTTTGATGCACGGGGCATTTTCAAAAGAGGGCGCTTTGATCAAGCAAGGGGAGGGAACGCTTACCTTGACAGGTGTGAATACCTATACCGGAAAGACAGTGATCGATGGGGGGATCTTGACACTCGCAGATCAAGGCACGTTGGGCGCTGGCACCCATCTATTCGTTGATACAGGGCAGCTCGTCATTGCTAAAGAGGCCGGGACAAAAAAGATACGCGAGATCAGTGGAGGGGGCTCTGGAATCAACTTGAATGACAACACGTTTGAAATAGGTGAAGGGACTTTTTCGGGCGTGATTGTAGGTAAGGGAGGATCGCTCAAAAAAGCGGGGAAAGGCACACTCACTCTGTCTGGCATGAATACATACACGGGTGGAACCTCGATTGATGCAGGCGTTTTGTCCGTTTCTTCCGACTCCAATTTAGGTGATCAGCTAGGAGATCTCACCTTTGATCGGAGCACACTTCTCGTAACGCACGGGTTTGAATCCTCGAGAAAAGTATTCGTAAAAAACAGGGGAACCATTGATGTGCAAGCCTCCCAACTGACCTTACTCGGGGTTATCGATGGGATTGGATCTCTTTTCAAAGAGGGGAGTGGCACCCTTACTCTACGCGCCATCAATCTCTATGAGGGGGGGACGACTGTTGCATCTGGGATTTTAGAAGGGAATACAGATAGCATAAAGGGGCCTTTGATTAACAACGCTAAGGTGATTTTTGATCAGCAAAAGGATGCGACTTACCCCGATGTCATGTCGGGAAGTGGAACGCTCATCAAAAGGGGAAGTGGGACATTGACTTTAAAAGAGATTCACTCTTATGAACAGCACACCATTGTCGAAGGGGGGCACTTAAAGGTAGTGCATCTCTCCCTTGGGGAGGTCCACTTAAGGGGAGGTAATTTGCATCTCGCTCCAAAAGCGGGCAAGAAAACCATTGCTGCTCTTCATGGAGAAAAGTCCTTTTTCAATCTAAATGATAATGAGCTAGAAGTACATGGAGGCCATTTTTCAGGTGCTATTGTGGGACTTGGGGCCACTTTGACAAAAGTAGGCGATCGCACACTTCATCTCTCTGGTATCAATACGCATACGGGGGGAACGCATGTGAAAGCAGGTATCCTCAGCGTCTCTGCAGACGGGAGTTTGGGGCATAAAACCGGAGCTCTGCACCTTCAAGGGGGTACCCTCCTCGCCACTGCTTCTTTTTCATCTGCTAGAAACACATTTTTGGTCAAAAACTCGGCGATTGATGTCAAGCTATCCGCTGCGCTGACGATGAATGGAGTCCTTTCTGGGGACGGGGGCATTGCTAAAAAGGGTGAAGGAAGTTTGACCTTGTCTGCTTTCAACACCTTCACGGGCAAGTTGTCGATCGAAGAAGGCACGCTTCATGTCGCGTCTGCTCACAGCTTGGGGCAAGGACAACTTAGATTAGGTGGAGGCACCCTCTTCCCGCTAGCTTCTATGGCCATTGGGAAAGAAATTTTTGTCGATAGGCCTAGCCAAGTGCATGTAGATCCCACTGTGCATTTAACACTCTCTGCGCCCCTAAAAGGGAAGCATACTCTACGCAAAATAGGCACTGGGCTGATGAGTGTTTCGGGAGATAGCTCTGCATTTTCCGGAAAGATGGATGTTGACCAAGGGACTTTAGCGGTCATTGGAGTATTGGGTGGTCCCCTAGATGTCGGATTTGCAGCCACTGTGATCGGAACTGGTCAAGTGGGCTTCTTGCGCAATCATGGTAAAATAAGCCCCGGACTTTCAATCGGTACTCTGAAGGTAAAAGGGGACTATATTCAAGATCATTTCGCCGATTTGGAATTAGAAGCAGATGATGTTTCTTCCGCATCGAGTCGTCTTGCCGTTTCAGGAGCAGCCCATATTGGAGGCTTTGTGACCTTAAAGCTCAAGCCAGGTCTATACGAAATGGGGAAAACATACCATCTTTTGACGGCAAAAGAGGTCAAGGGGAGATTCCGCCAGCTCGTGCTCGCACATGATTTGGGTTTCTCTCTGAGCGGCCTTTCAAGTGTTGAACTGAAGTATTTCCCCAACCTGGTCTCTGCTCATGTGACCAAGACGCGAGCAGTGCTGCCTGTGCAGCTACGCAATCTCACTGGCAATGCACAGGTCATCGCAGGCGAGTTGCTCTCTCTTCTCGACGCTCCCTCAGAAGATTTCAAAGCGGTGGTAAGAGGGGTAACCCGACTCTCTTTTGAAACATTTCCACGAGGAATAGAGCAGCTAGGGCCCCAGCAATTTGGCGCACTTGCACTGTCTTGTTTAGAATCTAACACCCGCATTGCGCAAGAGATGAACCGAGTGCAAGCGGCCTATGTCGTTGATGAGCTTATGAACTCCTCACCAGAAACTCCGCCAGCAGCTCGCTCACATCGCGCAGCTTGGGTCGCTCCCCTCTACTATTATGACAAACAAAACGAGAAGGATGGTCAAACCCCGTTTATCAATCGCACACACGGGCTCACGACTGGTTATCAGCAGCAGCTACTAAATGCCCTATTTTTAAGTGCTGGCGCTGCTTACTCCCACTCTGATATCGGCTGGCAGCAGGGCAGAGGCTATGCTGAGATTGACTCTGTGTATGTCAGTCCTTCTCTTGGGATCAGGGGAGAGAGTGGATATGCTGGGATTGTCGTTTCTGCGGCCCGCAGTTTTTACGCAGTAGATCGAAAAATCCGCTTGCCGGGCATTTCAAAAGATGCGAGAAACAAGCATAGAAGCTTGGATATTCTCACGGGCTTTTCCGGAGCTTTGAAATTCAAGCTCTCAAAGGCGCATAACCCTCTCTTTTTCTTGCCCACTGTGGGCCTGGACTACCTCAATATTTTTGAAAAAGGGTATCGAGAACAAGGGGCCGATTCTATGAATCTCACCGTTGAAAGTGTGCGCTCTACCTTCTTTCGTTTAGATGCCAAGCTGCACTTGCTCAGAAAAGTAGCGCTGCGCTTTGGGGATTTTCTCCCCAGCCTTTACGTCGGTTGGCTCAAAACAATTCCAATTACTCAGGGGTGCTACAAAGGTAAATGGCGTGAACAGACCGGTGACCATGCGCCCTTCAACGTGCAGAGCTATCACAGCTCAACAGATCAAGCCATATTGGGCGCTGATTTTTCGTTTGCCTATCGGGATCACTGCTCTTTTAAACTGAAATATGAGGCAAATCTTGGGAAAAATCACACCGTCCAAGAGGCCAAGATGAGCTTTAATTGGAATTTCTAACCATCTACCACAAGTTAAGCTGGTTGCAATCAGTGGTCTTGATGCGCAAAATAAAGGCATCTCTTATTTGATGAAGATGCCTTAAATTGTTACATAGCTCCTACTTCAGAATCGCTCTGGCTCAAATATTTTTCTCGATACTCTTTGATGTCCTCGGCTTGAACTACCCAGGCCGAGCCCTTTCGGGACGCTTTGAGCATTCCAATACGGGTCGCATAATAGATCTTTTGCGTTGGGACCCCCAACATCTTGGCCGCTTGATTAATCGAATAATCCCCTTTCTCGTTATCAAAGAGCAACTCCCCTTCGTAAGTTGATTTTGCTCGTGAATACTTGTTGCGTCTGTAATCTTCTAAATCATCCAATTTAATTGTCCAACGTGTTTCATTTTTTTTTGCTTTGAGCTTATTTTGTTTAATAGCGACATAGATGGCTTGTCTCGTGACCCCATTGATGCGGGCGGCTTCTGTAATTGAAACAAATTGAGGATTCTCCTGCTTTTGCAAAAGTGCGGGAGAGTCCTGCGTATACTCCATATCCATCGGATATATATCCTCCTGAATTCAAAAAAACTGTGGTTTGAGTGGTTTTACGCTTATTTTATTTTTGTTATTACAAATGATTAGCTGCGAGACAATCCACTTCTTTTTTGTGTTTTAAATCTTTTTTAATGATTAATTATTTCAAATAATTGAATTAAAATCAATCTGTTTCTAACAATTTTTTAAAATTTTTATTTTGTTAGTAAAATAAAAGTTAATTTTCAATTTTTTTATTAAAAATATGACTGAAAGGAATATAAGCTCCTGATATGCTATAAGATAAAAGTAAATGACGGATTGGTTGAATATGCATATTAAGTTATTGATATTAAGTATTTTAATAATTTTTTTTCCCTTCTCTGCACACACAAACCCCCCACAGCTCACCCCCCATTTGACCCGTAAAAAAGCTGAAGAGATCTTTAAGGCTCACTTCAAGTGTAAGAAGTTCAATCCTGAGCTGGCGCATCGATTGCTTGAAAACTACTTAGAAGAGCTCGATCCCGCCAAGGTTTATCTCCTAGAAAATGAGGTTCAGAGTTGGGTGAACCCGTCTGAGGCTCTCCTCAAAGAGGTGGTTGACAATTTCAAAAAAGCAGATTTTTCTATTTTTAATCAGATCTATGAGACCATGGTTCATGCTATTGAGCGTCGCAACCTCTTAGAGGCCGAAATTGACAATGCCCAACTTCCCGATGTTCATGTGAGAGAATTACAAGCATTTGATTGGGCAAAGGATACAGATGAGCTCAAAGAGCGCCTCTTAAAGCTCAGGGCACTTCAAATTGAAGCAGCTGAAAATTTAGATTTTGAAACAAAAGAACAATTTGTCAAAAGGCTTAATAAAAGGCGTATTCATCGCGAACAGGAAATCCTCCAAAAAGATTTGACCAATCGGCAGAGACAACAGCTGACCTGTTTTCTCAAAGCGTTTGCCCTATCACTCGATAGTCATAGCGCATATTTCACCCCAATGGAAGCGAATCAATTTATGGTTCAATTTCAGCAACGTCTGTTTGGCATCGGAGCTAAGCTAAGAGATGATCTCAATGGCTTTACAATTGTGCATTTTGTCGAGGGGGGACCTTCGATGAGGGATGGCAGGCTCAAAGTAGGAGATAGAATCATTGCTGTTGATCATGAACCAGTTGTCGGCATGGATATTTTAGAGGCTGTCAGTTTGATTCGCGGCTTTGAAAACACTCCTGTTACCCTCACCGTTCTGCGTGAAATAGGAGAGAACGAGGGCAAAAAAGTAGAAAAGTTAGAATTCGAGATGCTCCGAGGGGAAATTATTTTGAAAGAAGCTCGATTGCAATCGACAACTGTCCCCTATGGGGACGGTGTGATCGGGCATATTCGTCTCTTCTCTTTTTACCAAGATCCCAAAAACTCTTCAGCGATTGATCTCAAAAAAGCGATTGAGGAGATCAAGACCCAACATCAGCTCAAAGGCATTATCTTAGATCTGCGTGGAAATGCTGGAGGATTACTTCCCCAGGCTGTTGCTGTGACGGGACTTTTTATCAAAAAAGGGATTGTCGTGTCTACCAAAGATAGTGAGGGCCGCACGCACCATCTCAGAAATTTTGATCCAACCTTGGCTTGGGACGGGCCACTTGTGGTTCTCACTAATAAAGGGAGTGCGTCTGCTGCTGAAATTGTATCCCAAACGCTTCAAGACTACGGACGAGCCCTACTCGTGGGTGATCCTTCGACATGGGGAAAGGGGAGTTATCAAACATTTACCTTGGATGTTTCCCAAGGTAAACGGGTCAACTCCGAAGGGGAATATAAAGTCACGCGCGGTCTTTATTATACCGTATCGGGGAAAAGCCCCCAACTTGTTGGAGCTCAAGCAGACATTCCGGTTCCCGGTGGGTTAACAGAAGTGAAAATTGGAGAATGTCAGGCAAAGTTTCCCCTTGGTAATGATACAATTTCTCCTAATTTCCATGATCAGCTCTTAGACATCCACCCTCTGCATCGAGGGAAGATGAGACGTTACTACAAACAAGGCTTGCAAAAGCGTCTCACGATGTATGAACCTCACCTGGAAATCCTCAAACACAATTCCAAGGTGCGCATTGAGCAAAGCAGAAATTATCAGAATTTTTTAACCGAGATGAAAAAAGAGACACATGATCCGGAGACAGCGGAGAGGTATGGTCAAAATGATCTGCAGCTCGAAGAGACCATTTGCATCATGAAAGATCTCATCTTTTTGGGTAAGCAAGTTCAGACTAGTGCTGCTTGAGAAACACATTCTTGTTTGATCCACCATCATCGACGGTGCCCGTGTAAAGCGCGCGTGGGCTCACTCCGTCCTTTCTCATTAGCTATTGCTCTTGAAAAGTGGTGGTATCCGTGCTGCGCTCATTGCCACAAACAGGTTTGATGTTTTTATTTAGACGAGCGGGAAAGCCCACCCGTTCGGGTTTAGAAAAATAAGCGACTGTGTTGAAAAAATCGACAAAACAAGCCCCCAACAATTCTTCTCTTCAAAAAGGGAAGGCTCCTCACCCAGGCCATCTAGTGTCGCGGGCCAATATAACTTAAGGCAAGCGGGAAAGCCCTTTTCTGAACAGAGGGAATGTCCCGGTCGTCCGGAGAAAAAATCTTTTGAAAAAATCAAAAGCAATCTAAACTCAGAACGAACATGCGACCAACCAAATATCAGAGATGTCAATGTCTAATTTAGTATTTGCTGCGGGCTCCCTTCTAAGCTGCAGTTTTCTTGCTGTAAGCAGCGCCGAATCTCCTGAACTCAGAGTGAATTTTTCCAAAGGAGCAGTTATTGACCTAATCCCTGATTCCGAGCACACAATCTTGAACACACATGCAGAAATTTCTTGTCAGGACGCATCGGATGTGTTGGCTGGCTCTGAGCGTAGAGCCGATCTTGCCAAAGAGGCATTCATGAGCTTGTTATCTAAAGCCAAACAAAGAATCTTGAGTCAATTTCCAGAAATCGACGGTGGTTCGAAGATCTCTTACAGTGATGTGAAAAACGCGCTGTCTGGCCCTGAACTCTCACTCTTACATGAGTGCGCAAACATCTACTGCTCCGAGAGATCTGAAGATACATCCAGTTTTCTCTTTGAGTGTGCAAAGATGTGTAAAGGGAGCCGAGTCTCCTCCGACCACCGATTACTTTTCGATGTCTTAGAAGAGGCTGTGAAAAGAAAAATTACCGAGGATATTGCTCGTGATGGGCAATCACCGAGTGCTTTGGATCTCTATGATGATATGTACGCTCGTGGCTTTAATATTCATTATGAAAGCGACGAACAAGAGTTGAAAAGAAGAGAACAGGAGTATCAGCACGAACGGGAAAGGGAACGAGCACGGGAACAGGAACGAGACCGCGAGAGAGAACACAAACGTGCGATGGCGGAACATGAGCGTGCGATGGCGGAACGAGCAGAGAGAGAACGGGAGCGAGAGAGAGAGCACGAACGTGCGATGCGATAGCAAGGGCAAGGAATGGGAAGGGGTGCATGAGTAACTACGCCCTCGCATAAAGGCAAAGCTTGTTCTGCCCGCCTTGCGGTGATTTGCCAAAGCGGCTGCCAGGCCGGTCGCAAAATCCCGTTTTTTATCCTGAACGAGCAAGAACGCCCATCTGTTTAGGGATGAGATGAAAGCTCGCCTTGACTTTGAGATTTTTTCTTGTGAAATATTTTTCAAATAACCCTCGGACTAGATGGTTTGGGTGTCAATTCCTAGAAGCCTGCGCTTTTAGGTCAGGGAGTAGCCACCTTATGTATTTTCGGGCGTTACAGATCAGAAGTCAAAGCAGCTTATGAAGCAAACAGAGTCGGATGATTACTCCGCCCGGGGATTACGTGGATCACTCGCTTTTCGAGTGCTGCTTATTGAATCCCTTTTTCTACTTATTCCTCTGCTTATTTTTTCTGGAGCGCTTTACTATGAGGAATCTAGACTCAAAGCGGAAAATACGCTCATTAACTTGACACTCATACTAGAGGCACAGCAAAGGGCGATTCAAAACGTAATAGAGAATCAAAAGCAGTGGCTCATCTATTTGAGTAGAGCCAGCCTCAACTCATCAAATGCACTTGAACATCTCAAAAGTGGGGTCCCCTCTCTTAGGTTTTTTCATTTAACGCAAGGGGAAGGGGGGTATATTTGTGATCAGAGTGCAGAGCCTCAACTTTTGGGCAAAAATTTTTCCGCGCTTCTTGAAAAAAATTTAAATCATCCACATCACCTCCTCATAGAGGATAAAAATAGCCATTTTTTTTATCTGTTTCAAACGGGAGTACATGGACGTGAAATGTGGGGAGTTCGTTTTTCAAATGTATGGTTGCGAGACAAACTCACTTTAAAAGGGTATCCCTCTGATTTGGCAACAGTCTCGTTGCTCTCAAAGCAAGGCATTGTCTTTTTATCGACCGATCCAAATTGGCAGGGCATACAATTGCACGTGAAATTAGATCAAAAAGGGGAGTTTTCTCTTACGAGCAAAGCGACTAAAGGGCTGGTGGCACAAGTGGCAAACAGTTCTTTTTTGCTCGGAGTGACCCTTCCCAAAAAGGTTAGCCTCGTTGATCCTTCGCATTTTTTTGCCAAGATGGCAGTACTGTTTTTCATGATCCTGACTTTGGGAGGAGGGTTGACCTATTTTTTAACTCTTCGTTTAAGTCGACCGTTGAAGCATCTCTGCTTGATCATGAAGCGGGTCCGCTCATCAGATTTAAGCGCTCGTTATCAGATAGACCAGATGGGATTTGAGATCAACATCGTTGGAAGCGTCTTCAACAGCACGATTACATCTTTGCTCGACTCTTTTCAACGTGCGGAACGGGAACGGTTAGCGAAAGAGGTTTTGCAGCGAGAGTTGATGATTGGGCAAGCGGTGCAAGCATCGATTTTGCCCAGTGAGTTACCCCCCTTCCCCGGTTTAGATATCGCCGTCCGTTTTATCTCTGCTAAAGAGGTTGGAGGAGATTTTTACGATGTGTTGACTTTCCCAAAACCAAGACAGCATCTTCTCTTTTTTTCCATCGCCGATACGGCGGGCAAAGGGATTGATGCATGCCTTTACTCATTGAGTGTACGCAGCATGTTGCGCAGCTATGCGCAAGAGGGGCTCGATTTGGATACGATCATCCAAAAAACCAACCACCTTTTTTGTTTGGATACCGGTGATACAGGGGTGTTTGTCACAGCTTGGTTGGGAATATTCAATCAAAATACCCGCGTGCTTACCTTTTCAAACTGTGGTCATTTCCCCGCCTATTTGATGCGTGAGGACCAATCTTTTGAAACACTTACTAGTCGAGGGATGGCACTCGGCGTCCAGCCCTTTGACTGCGTCGAAACAAAAACAGCGAAGCTCAGCAAGGGAGATGTGCTCCTTCTCGTTACCGACGGCATGATTGAAGCGCGTAATCATGAGTCGCAGATGCTTGGGGGAAAAAAGCTCATACAGTGGCTTGCACACAAAAGAGATTTAAACGCGCGTCAGATTGTCGAAGAGCTGATCCAGGAACTCGCCTCTTTCACACGAGGTCTTCCCCAGCAAGATGATCTCACCCTCCTCGTTTGCAAGGTGAGATGAAGGGATGCAAGGGATAAAGATCACGAGTCCTCAGAGTCCCCTGGTCAGACATCTTGTCAAGTTGCGGACAAACAGACGGTATCGATACAAAAAAAAAGCGGTTTTTTTGGAGGGAAAGAAACTATTAGAGCAGCTCGACTATCCAGTAGAAACATTGATCGTACGGGAAGGAGAAGAGCCCTGTTTGAAGGCAAAAAACATGCAATATGTGTCGAAAAGTGTGTTTAATAAGATCTCTGGATTGAAATCCCCAGAAGGGATCGCAGCGGAAGTGAAGATGCCTTCGTGGGCCGATGTGTCTAGTCAAGAACTCATTTTGGTTTTAGACGATATTAATGATCCGGGCAATTTGGGAACGCTGGTGCGCACAGCTCTTGCTCTTGGATTTGACGGTCTGTTTTGTACGCCATTTTGCACTGATCCCTACAATGAGAAGGCGCTTCGCGCTGCCAAGGGAGCAACGTTTAAATTGCCCATTCAAATGGGCCATCTAGAGACAAAAGGATTTCACATCTATGTCGCCGCCCTCAAAGGAATTGCTTGCACCTCTGTAGTCTTTAAAAGACCTGCTATTCTCATTTTAGGTAATGAAGCAAGAGGCGTCTCAAAACAGATGCAAAACATGGGCACTCCTGTTCACATCCCCATGAAAGGGAATATGGAGTCACTCAACGTAGCGAGTGCGGGCGCCATTTTGATTCATGCCATAGGACGTCAAAATTAAAGAGATGTCTCGGTCTGAGTGATCCACTCTTGCCTTCGCATCACCGTCACGAATTTTTTTACACTTTGCATCTCTCCCTCATACCCCCTATTTTGGATTTCTTTAAATAGTGTGTCCCCTAACATGGGAGAGGGACGGCTTTCTTCTATTCTCTTTTTCAAGTAGTCTTGATGGAATTTTAAAAATGCCTGTGGGGGAAGGATGTTCTTTCTGATCTTTGTCACGAGTATCCTGAGGGTGGTCAGCGTGCCTTCATACCCCCTACTTTGGATTTCTTTAAATAGTGTGGGCTTTGATATGAGAGAGGGACGGCTTTCTTCTATTCTCTTTTTCAAGTAGTCTTCGTGGAATTTTAAAAGTGCCCGTGGGGGAAGGATGTTTTTTCGAATCTTTACTATGAGTTTTTGAAGATTGTTTAGCGTGCCTTCATATCCCCTATTTTGGATCTCTTTAAGTAATGTGGGCCCTGATATGGGAAAGGGGCGGCTTTCTTCTATTCTCTTTTTCAAGTAGTCTTCGTGGAATTTTAAAAGTGCCTGTGGGGGAAAGGCGCTTTTTCGAATCCTTGTTACGAGTTTTTGAAGATTGTTTAACGTACCTTCATACCCCCTATTTTGGATCTCTTTAAGTAGTGTGGGCCCTGGTATGGGAAAGGGGCGGCTTTCTTCTATCCTTTTTTTCACATAGTCTTTGTGGAATTTCAAAAATGCCTGTGGGGGAAAGGTGCTCTTTCGAAGCTTCGTCATACTCTTACGAAAATTCAAAAAATCTCCCCGGTATCCCCTTTTTTGCACCTCTTTGAACAGTTCGCGTGTGTACAGAAGGTTGGGGCCATTGTGTGTTATTCTGCCTATTAAATAATTCTTATGAAATCCAAATGATTCCTCTGGGGGGAGGTGCTTTATAAGGCCATTTTTCTTGCGCACTTTTAATACAAATTGCTGTACCTGCCTCAAGCCCATCCGGTATCCTTTCTTTTTAATCTCGCGAAAGAGCTGAGCTGCCGAGACTCGATCAAGAGGATGTTTTTTGACTTGGTCAGCTAAATAGTCCTTGTAAAAGTTCAAGCGTTCCGCTGAAGAGGGGGTTTTTCTAGATTTGGCCTTTTCTTGACAGGCGGTGATCACAGATTTTTGCATATTCCCCCAGCTTCTCTCTTGTTTCTCTCCGCCTGCCTTGATGTTTTGAGCAAGCGCAGATATTGATCCTTTATCAGGTTGCATCTCTAATTCTATCCCTTGATCCGCCGCGTTGTCTGGATTGGAATGGGAATCTGGGGTGGCAGGGAATGCGTCTTTTGCAATCCCTTCTCTTTTTTGCGTAACTCTTAGCCACCGCTTTACCTTTCCCAATGTGTCTTGGTACCCCCTCCCTCTAATTTCTTGGAACAGCTTGGATGCTAATGTGGAATTGGGCTCTATCTCTTTTAGTCTCTTGAGTAGGTAGTCTTGGTGAAATTCCAACGTTCCCTTTGTGCACTGCTCTTGACGCATCTGTATCAATAATTTTTCTAAATTGTACCTTGATCTTCGGTATCCCCTGTTCTTGATCTCTTTGAAGAGCCGTGAGGCATTAAGAGATGGGACTGCTCTTACCCTACTGACCAGATAGTCCTTGTGAAAGCCCAATGTGTTTGAAGAACACGGCGCTCCCTTTTGAATGCCCTTTGCATCCCTCTTCAAGGCATGTGGCGATCCCATATATCCCTTAACATTGGGCAAAGCCTCTGGCAATTTCTTCATGAGGGAGCCCTTATTAGGTTTTAAGCATGTCTTGGAATCGAGGGTTTTACTGGTGTGAGCACGTCTTGGAAGAGCTTCCTCTCCTTGAGCCAAGCTTCGATGTGTCTCCATTTCATTTTCCTTAAAATGGGTGGACAGCGAAGTTGCTTCTCGCTCTTCTCGAGTGTGACTCGCGACCTCTGCGTGCACGTCTAAAGTATTGGAGAGAGTAGGCAGTGCAAGCAGCTCATCGAGATTCTGAAGATCGACCCCCTTCCAATCAGGAAAAGCTTGCGCGGAAGTGTCCTCAATCAAAGCACTGAGGATGGGTAAGTCGAGATCACACTGATTAACCTGGTTCCAAAAAGGATTATTCAAAGACAGATCAAAATCATTGGGGTGTAATTCTGATTGCCAGTCAAGGGGGCTCTCAACTAAATCACCTTGGGTCAACAAGTGGAAAAGGGATGAGACTCCCTCAGAGCTGATGTTATTAAGCGATTCACACATAATGGGGTGGCCTTCTTGTTAAAATGATGACGTTTTACTGCACATGAGTTGAGATGGGGCGCTCATGATTATGTGATCGAAGCAAGAGGAAGCCAGGAACACGACGGACACTACCATCTCGACATGACTCTTTTTTTGTGAACACGCATCGGTAATACTGCTGGAAAACGGGACAGTTGGCTCCACATGGTGGGCTATGAGAGAAAATCACACTGATCCTTCAACAGGGGTGCTCCTGACTCAGTTCCCACACAAGTTTTCGAACACTGCTAAACGCCCCTCGATACCCCTTTACCTGGATTTCCGTAAAGAGATCGCGCTTCGATACGAGAAATTGCGTTTCTCTTAGCCTCTTATTTATGTAGTCTTTATGGAATTTCAAATAGCTCTCTGGAGGTAGTGCTTGCTTACGCAATTTTCCTATCAGCTTTCGAGTTGACTCAAATGATCCGCGAAACCCTTTATTTTGAATTTCTTTAAATAGAATATGCGCTGGTTGCTTATGCGAAGATCCTTTTAGCTTCCTGATCAAATAATTCTCGTGAAAATTCCAACGCGTTTCCGGGGCGTGACCGTGCACCTTTCTCATAAATGCGGCCACTGTATTTATCGATCCTTCATATCCCCTCTGTTTGATTTCTTCAAACAGTTGACATAGTGATAAACGATCAGGGGGAGTCTCTTCGATTCTTTTGATCAGGTAGTCGTAATGGGGATCTAGATCAGCTTGTGGGGCATCTTGTTGTTTGCATTGTGTCAAAAACGATTCCATCACAGCAGCCCGGCCTTGGTACCCCCTCTCTCTGATTTCTTGGAGGAGGGTAGATGGTGATACACGGTTGGGGCGCATCTCTTCTAGTCGCTTGATGAGATAGCTCTTATAGAGTTCTAAACTAATCCTTGAAGGAGCACTTTCTTTACGTAGATCGATCAAATACGCGTTCATTTCCTCGATTGTTCCTCGATATCCTCGTTTGCGAATGTCTTGAAACAATTTAATCATTGATTTGCAGCTAGATCGACCTCGCAGCGCATGTTTTTTGAGATAATCCTTATGGGATGTAATACACCACGTTGGATGTTGTTCTTCGCTCAACTGTTGCGGGGGCGATGTGACTGCGTTGCCCAGTCTCCTCCCTTCCCTTGTTATGCCTTCTTCCGTTGGCTTAAAAGGTGGGATCTGGCAAGGCAAAGATGTGTTTAACTGCTTGTTTGCATCATCTTCGGATACGGCTGTACATGTTTCTAGAAACACTATTTTTTCAGACCCTTCCTCTGATGAAGTGTTTGTGTTTTTTGAAGATGTTTTCACATCATCTATGGGCGCAACAGCTTCAAAATAGATGGGGCGACTTTCTTGTTTTTTACTCTCATCAACGGGTTGCTGAGTTTGGGGCAGTGAAAGAAGACCTTCCCCAGTCGAGGGGTGAGCAAGAAGCTGGGCATGATTTTGATCACCACATCCAAGCAAAAGGGAATGACCGTCACAGGTTTTTGCACTCATAACGGAGGATTCTATCGATGGGCTGACACAAGCGGCATTCCGCTTGAAAAATCCTGGCGTCAGGACATCTAAACGGGGTGGAGTCTGCAGTTCAATCGAGGACATGTTTGTTGCGTCACCTGTGAGCACCGTGGTGTCAACATGAGCACGGGGAGCTCCTCTCGTTGCGACTAAGCGATTTTGCTCTTCGTATTCTTCAATTCTCGCTAGACCGGGAAGACAACGAGAAAAAATCTCTTCATATAAAGTCAGCAAAGAGGGTTCAATAAGATCGATCGGATCGGTGCGCTCAGGAAGCAAGAAACCTTCATCTTGATCTTCGCTAGTGCACATGGGAAAGGTGGGGAAATCAGACAACAACTCCAACAATGGGCTAACAGAAGTAGGCTCTTGCATAGGACTTGGTTCCGTCGGAAGATTCTGGGTGAGCGGGAAGTGCATACCGTCTGATAAACCATTCGGATGGCCTTGGGGCGTCGTTTTTTCAATAAAGGTAAAAGAATGCTGCCCCGATTGAAGCAGGCCTTCTTTCTCCAAGGCGTGAGGTGGAAACGGGGCCATATAGTCATGATGATGTGCGTAAAAAGGAGGGAGGGGAGATTGAGAAGATGTCTGCGCACATGGATCGGCAGAAGTCGTATCTTGCATTTGGTTGTTCCACATCAGCGCTTGCATAAACACATTGCTGTTTTCGTTGCGAATTTCTGGCAGTTGACACATACATTCATCTCAGCTTAAGTGACTACTCCCTCGCCTAAAGGCCAAGGCTTCTGGGGATTGCTACCCAAACCCTCTATCCTGAGGGTTAAGTAAAAGATATTTTACAAGAAAAAACTGTAAAGTCAAGGGCGCGCTTTCATCTATAACCTAATGCAAAGCAAAGGGGACCCCCTTAGGAAGGAGTAAGCCTCTTGGCCTTGTTTTTTGCAACGCAAACATGTACTAGTCGTGGAGACACTTAAAAGCACAGATAGGATTTTGTGAATACAAAGCACAAAGAGATCACAACCCGTCTCAAAAAATATTGGTCTGTAGATTGAGATGGTCTGGGCGCTCACCTTAAAAGCCTTCATCTTTACAGGCAAGAGAACAATCGCAGAGAAATTCATGGAGCGCACAAGGCATCTATCATCCTTATAGTCGATGTGCTCCTCCTTTCCAAGGAATGAGGGGGAACCTGTGCGCATGGTTGTTTCAAATTTTTTTATTTGATACAATCCGTCCCATGAATTTTTCATTTGATTTCAGACGAGAGCACATTTAACGTGGCAAAGATACAAAAAATTCATGCACGAGAAATTCTCGATTCAAGGGGAAACCCCACGGTTGAAGTGGAGGTGTTCACAGATGTAGGGATTATCGGACGCGCGTCCGTACCTTCAGGGGCTTCAAAAGGGACTCATGAAGCTTTCGAGATGCGCGATAAGGATCCCAATCGCTACAATGGGAAAGGGGTAAAAAAAGCAGTGCAAAATGTGATTGGCCCACTCAACCGTTTGCTTCAAGGGCGTACCATCTTTGATCAAACGAGCATTGATTTGGCCATGATTCAAGAAGACCATACAAAAAGCAAGACCTCTTTAGGTGCCAATGCTATTCTCGGCGTATCTCTGGCCGTAGCTCGCGCCGGTGCTCAGGGACGGCGGGAACCTCTTTATCGTTACATTGGAGGTTCCCACGTTCATTCCCTTCCGAAACCCATGATGAATGTCATTAACGGGGGGGTACATGCCAATAATTCCCTAGATTTTCAAGAATTCATGATCTCTCCTATTGGTGCCCCCACATTTGCCGAAGCCCTGCGTTGGGGAACCGAGACCTTTCACGCACTAAAAATACTCCTTCAAAAGAGCGGCTATGCGACATCGGTGGGGGATGAAGGAGGGTTTGCTCCCGATTTGGCCTCAGATGAAGAAGCACTTGAATTGATCGTACAGGCCATTGATGTAGCTGGTTATCGACCAGGGAAAGACATTAGTTTGGCTCTCGATTGTGCTGCATCTGAATTTTATGATTCGGGCATGTATATCGAGAAAAAAAAGGCTAGAGCAGGTCGAGATTATGAAAAGAGAAGCGCTCGAGAGCAAATCTCCTATTTAGAGGCGCTATGCTCAAAATATCCAATCGATTCAATCGAAGATGGGCTCAATGAAGATGATTGGGTGGGATGGCAACAGCTCACCGAGCGGATCGGTTGCAAGATTCAAATTGTAGGTGATGATTTATTTGTCACGAACTTGAAATTTCTTCAAAGAGGGGTCAAAGAAAAAGTGGCAAACGCCATTCTCATCAAAATGAACCAGATTGGGACTTTAACCGAAACGCTTGAAACGCTCGAGTTTGCCAAGGGGAACAATTATAAAACAGTGGTTTCCCATCGCTCAGGTGAAACAGAAGATTCCTTCATTGCCGATCTAAGCGTTGCAACCCTTTCGGGATACATCAAGACGGGAGCGCCTTCCCGTTCCGAAAGGGTTGCCAAGTATAACCGTCTTCTTGTGATAGAAGAAGAGCTCGGATCCATAGCTAAATATTGATGCATTGCATAAAAAACCTCCTCGAGTTATTGAAACAGTAAAACGAGATTGGGAAGGGTATCTATGCGTAATACTGTGGCTCTTTTCGGTGAAGCAGAGAAAGGGCATCTTGCGTCTCTTATTTTTATCGAGTCGCTCGAAGAGCTCAATCATCGGCTAGGCCATCCTCCAGATACGAGCTGGGGCATTTTTTTTGCGATCCAATTTTTGTTGTGTCAGCACCTTCTTGTCTATGTCCGTGTTGGAGAGGAGGGATTTAGCTCAGAAGATTATTTCAAAGGGATAACAAAACTGTTGAGTCAGAAAAAGGCTCTCAATCTCCGCGGGATTTGTCTACCTGGTGTAAGTGACGCTTGTATCATTGACGCAACTCTTCCACTTTGCAGAGCGCACCAATGCGTTTTGCTTACAGCTGAAAAGGACCTCTACGACTACCTTACCTCGAGGTAATTTCTTTCAAGTTACTAAGGAGAATGATGTGCGGGGCATGCAATCCCGTTTGCCTAGTTCGTGCACACTTGGTATTTGTCACGAAATACAATTGCAAGGCAAGGGTCGCATTCATTGCACTCAATGAAGAGAGTGGAAAACCTCGATCTATCATCAATTTTTAACTATGGAAGCACTTTGCTGATCAAAGTAAAGAGGAGGGGGTAGCGCGTGCTTTTCGATCAGCGTGTCATCCAAAATAATGGGCAAGTCCTTCTTGTGTTGGCTTCATGGACCTGTCACCTTCTTTCCAATTCGCCGGGCAGACCTCTCCGTTTTTTTCATGAAAAATCCACGCATCTAATACGCGAAGCGCTTCGTCAACAGAGCGCCCTATGGGGAAATCGTTGATGAGTTGGTGTCTGACAATCCCTTCCCGATCAATGAGAAACAGACCGCGAAAAGCCATGCCCGCTTCCTCATTGAGGATGTGGTAGTCCTTCGCAATCTTCTTGTTAACATCGGAAACGATGGGATAGCTAATTCCTTCGATGCCCCCTTTGCTTTTGGGGATATTCAGCCAAGCGAGGTGGGAGAAGTGACTATCGACAGAGCAACCGATCACCTCTGCTTCTCGCGCTTGAAAATCTTTCAGCCGCGTTTGAAATGCGTGGAGCTCTGTTGGACAGACAAAAGTAAAATTGAGTGGATAGAAAAAGAAAATGACATACTTGTTAGAAAACAGGTCGAGCGAAAAATGTTCGACGACTTGTCCACGGGCCACCGCCTTTGCCTTGAAGTGAGGGGCTTTTCCCCCAACTAACACTCCTTCCATGTACAACCTCCTGAGAAACAAAACGAATGATAACACAAATAATATTTACTTGCTCACACATTTTTCTGAATCGGGATACAGAACTAGATGTGGACATTACCTCTCGGCTAAGGAAGGGATCATCCCACATTGATAAGGGAGACATGCAAAAAAGTTAGCAAGTCGCACCGAAGAGGATTCGAACCTCTGACCTCCTGGTTCGTAGCCAGGTACTCTATCCAGCTGAGCTACCGGTGCTCACCTCTCTTCTAATATTAAGTCAAGAGCGTTTGGCTTTACAAACCAACCGCTCTTTTTGCTTTGACGGGTTGGGAATAAGGGTGATTAGAATCGTTGCGTTTCTATTTTATCCATTCACATCATACCATCCATGCCGCCCATGCCGCCCATACCACCCATGCCGCCGTTGACAGGAGGGGTCACTTTAGCTTTAGGTTTGGGTTTTTCAGTAATCGCACAAGCAATAGTAACGAGCAGGCTGGCCACTGAAGAGGCATACTTCAGTGCACTTTTTGTCACGAGGACTGGGTCGATCACACCTGCTTTGAGCAGATCTTCGAACTTATCAGTGAGGCCATTATAGCCGAAATTCCCCGCACCCTCGAGGACCTTTTCAGCGATCACATACCCCTCTTTTCCACAGTTAGAGGCGATGACACTTGCAGGTGAGAAGAGAGCGCGGCGCATGATTGAGGCACCGATTTTCTCGTCCCCTTCTAAATCGAGAGCATCGAGCGTTTTAATTGTGCGTAAGAGGGCAACACCTCCCCCGGGGACGATGCCACCGATCACTGCCGCACGCGTTGCATGCAGCGCATCCTCAACGCGCGCCTTCTTTTCTTTCATTTCTGCTTCGGTAGCCGCGCCTACATGAATGACGGCTACGCCACCGGAGAGTTTCGCCAGACGGTTTTCTAAATCGGTCTGATCGTACTTTGATGAGCTGCGTTCTAGCTCATATCGGATTTGAGAGGCCCTTTTGCTGACTTGCATTGCATCCCCTTCGCCACCAACGAGCGTTGTTTCATCTTTGCTTACTTTGACTGATTTAACGCTACCTAAAGCGCTTAAACCCACGTCTTGCAGACTGAGCCCTATCTCATCAGACACGACAGTGCCCCCCGTTAAGACTGCGATGTCTTGAAGGATTGCCTTTTGTTTATCTCCAAAAGAGGGCGCTTTGACGGCACAAACGGCCCGACTGGCCCTGAGTTTGTTGATGACAAGTGTGGTGAGCGCTTCTCCTTCTATATCTTCTGCTATGATGAGAAGAGGGCGTTGCTCCCCTTCGAGCACTTTTTCTAGGATGGGAACGATATCTTTGGCACTTGAAATCTTTTGATCAGTAAGGAGCACGCGTGCGTTGGACAGTTCGACTGTCATCTTTTTTGGATTTGTGGCGAAATAAGGGGACAGATAGCCTCTATCAAATTGCATCCCTTCGACGACATCGAGAGTCGTTTCAATCCCTTTTGCCTCTGCGATTGTAACCGTTCCATCCTTTCCCACTTTCTCCATGGCTTTGGTAACGATCGATCCGACATCCGGATCATTGTTTGCGGAAATTGTTGCAACTTGTCTGATTTCCTCTGAAGTGTTCACAGGAGTCGCAAGTGTGTCAAGTGCTTCGATTAGGGCTTGGACTGACTTATCGATCCCTTTTTTTAGTTGCATGGGATTCACACCGGCAATGACGTTTTTAACCCCCTCTTTGAAAATGGCCTCAGCCAAAACGATCGCCGTCGTGGTGCCGTCACCTGCCGCGTCCGATGTTTTTGAAGAGGCTTCTCTTACTATTTGAGCTCCAATATTCTCGAACTTATCCTTTAGCACAATTTCCTTTGCTACGCTCACACCATCTTTGGTCGAAAGGGGAACTCCCATTGCCTGATTGATCACGACATTCCGCCCTTTGGGCCCGAGAGTGAGGCTAACTGCTCTTGCAAGTGATGCGACTCCCTTTGAAATCGATCTCAAGGCCGTTTCGTTGAATTGTAACATTTTTGCCATCTTTTTCTTCTCCTACTCTACGACAACCAAAATATCATCTTCTGACATGAGGAGATGCCCTTCTCCTTCTTCTACGTCCACTTCATTTCCGGCGAACGCCCCAAAGAGCACGTGATCCCCTACTTGGACGTCGAGAGGGACAAGGGTGCCATCTTTCCCCATACTACCCGGACCGACGGCGACGACTTCACCTTGTTTAGACTTTTCTTGCGAAGTATCCGGAAGGAGAATGCCACCTTTGGATAAAGGGCTTGGATTTCTCTTGACGAGTACTTTCTTCCCAAGAGGCTTGATTTTCTTCATTGATGTCATAGTAAGACCTCCTAAAACAATTGTTAAAATACCGAAAGACTAAATGACCCAATCCTTATTTGTCAAGCAAAGAAGGGCAAATTTTAGCAATCCGAATCTTATGTTGCCAGCTTTTTTGGGGCATGGGCAGCGGGAGCGGCGGCGTTGAGTCGTTTTATCACGTTGCCGTCACAATTTTGAATGATTTTTTGAGTTAGTTTCACTTTATTGATAGAGTTTTTGCACATTTAAAAAATAAATTACAAAAAAAGAGTTTTTAAATTATGACAGCTCCAACAAACTCCGTATCTTCACCAAAAAAAAATCAATGCCGAGTTTATTGAAAACCAACATCCAATGAACTCAACAGATCAAAAGACACATGAAGCCTGGCAAGAGTGCTGCCGAGCAAAAGAGGAAAGGTGTCCAGACGCCCGGCCCAATCCTAAAAAAAGTCTTAGTGTTAAGGAGGTCAAAGAATTGGTACAAGAGAAGAACAAAAAATTGTTAGAATCGCTAAAAGAGGTGATCAAAGAATCGGCAAAGGGTACCAAAACTATTGGTGTTGAGGAGTACGAAGAATTGCTGAAAAAAGCAAATGCACTATCTTACATCAAAGATGGGGAAACAGTTGAAGTTACAAAAGATGAAGCCATCTCTCTTTTGGATCAAGTGAAAAATACTTGTTTATCGTGCTTGGGGAATCCCCGATTCTCCTCTTAGGGAACGTGCCTCTGTAGTTGGCTCCTTAGTGGTCATAGCAGTTGGCGGCGGATTCTTATTACTTTTATTCTCTCCCGATTTGAGGTCACAAATTGCTTTAGAAGCCAGGGAATGGATAATAGGATGCATAACTGAAGCAACGAGGGACGTCACCGCACCACCGATAGATATAGATATACATCACAAGGGGTGTACAGTAATACAACGACTCCCTCGCCTAAGGGCGAAAGGCTTTTCTACTTAAGGCCATCTAGTCCGAGAGCCAGTATATTCTGAGACGCGTTATGCTATTAATTAATGGGGGAGGGGCAGTAGCCGTAATCTGCGATCAAATATTTGGCGCGCACTTTTTGAAATTCTTGCCGTTCTTTCTTCTGGTAAGCCATCATTTTTCGAGTTGGATACGACTCTTCATCCAAAATGTTCCAAATTTCGTTGTTTCCAGTTGCTTTACAAAAAGAATTTTTTTTATCTTCACTCATTCCCTTCAAACACGCCTTGATTTTTTCCGGATACAGGATTTTCAGCATGCTCAGCAAAAGACATTGCACTTTGAACGGATGATAACTAGTGTGGTCAGTGATCCGTATCAAAATCCCGTGACAGTCTTGCCCCTTTAAAGATCCATAGAAAGGGCGGTAGTGAAAGGGAAGAAATGTAACCCCGGGCATACCCTGTCGATTGAGCCCATCTGCAAACCTATCCGCATTGATCCAAGGCGCTCCAATCACCTTAAAGGGAAGGGTATACCCCACTCCGTGACTGATTTGATTAACATCCCCGACAAGCCCTGTAGAGGCATAAAAAAGAGGAGTGTCTGCTTCGGGAATATGGGGGCTTGTGGGGACCCATGCTAGGCCCGTGTCTTTGTAGCTCATGTGCCTCTTCCATCCTCGCATGGGAATGACGGTCAGCTGACAGCCGATCTTGTACTCTGCATTGAAGAGCTTTGCCAGTTCCCCAATTGTCATGCCGTGACAATAAGGTACGTTGACATATCCAATATAAGAGCGCCACTTTTTATCGAGCATGCTCCCATCAACGGTCAATCCGTTGATGGGATTGGGTCGATCTAAAACGATGACGGAAATCTGCTTTTTTGCCGCTGTTTCCATGACGTAAAAGAGGGTGGTCGCGTAGGTATAAGAACGCACCCCGATGTCTTGAATGTCGTAGATCAAAATGTCAATACCCTGTAGCATTGCATCAGTCGGGCGGCGGGTTTTTCCGTGCAAACTGTAGATCGGGATCTGATCTCGGCTCGTCCCATCTGAGATTTTTTCCCAAGCATAGCCGTTGCCATAAAGACCATGTTCTGGTGAGAACAAGGCGACCAGGTTGAGACTCTCTTTTAATAGTGCGGCTGTTGGTACCAATTTTCTGTTGACTCCTGTGTGATTTGTGACCAGACCTACCCGCTTCCCCTTGAGTAGCTGTCCGGGGTTTTGTTCCAAAAATACGTCAATACCTAGATCGACGTGGGCACAGAGAGGGGAAAAGCAGGTAAAAATTAAGAACAAACAGATTTTTTTCATTGATGATCCAACCTTGCTAAAAGATCATACAGAAAAAAAAATTTCAGGTAATAAAAGAGTGTGGATTGCAATCAAGTGGGAAAATTCACAAGTAAGAAGCCAGGAGAGGTCCATGTCAAAAAGATCTGAGATTGAGCATATCAAAGCGGCCCGAAAGATGCTTAACTCTGTTTATCAATCGCCTCTAACATTAGACGAAAGGCGGGACAAGGCCGTTGAGTTAGCCGCTCACATCCTTCTCGCTTCCCATCGGGTCATTACAAAAGAGGATCGAAAGAGGCAATTTGGGCTTTTTCGGATGAAAAAAGACCCCGTCGGCAAGGCGTTTCTCACGACCATGTTGGATCAGTGCTTTCGTTCACGCGATCATCGCCGGATGGCCAACCAAATTATATATCTTTTGAGCTTGTTTGGTGCACCTAAATTTTTGGGATTGTTCAGGAGGTTAAAACTCCGCTTGTGCGCAGTCTTTGGGGAGAAGTTTCCTCAAATGATCACTCTTATGGCTATGAGAGAGTTGAAAAGCGAAGCGGCAAAGATGATGGCTTTTCGCGGTAAAAATTTGCTTTTCAGATATATAAAGAGTCAGAAACAGCGGGGAATCCGCGTGAATTTGGGTGACTTTCGAGGCGCAAGCTCAGGGGAGCAGGAGGCTGAACAGAGACTAAATGCTTATCTGCGCGATCTAGAAAATCCTTGGATTGACGAGATCTCTGTCACAATCTCGGCCATCTATTCTCAAATCAATTTGCTCGATTATGACAACACTCTTGATACTTTGGCCACCCGACTCAGAACACTGTATCAAGCGGCTATCGCAAACAAAACCAAGCGAGCAGACGGCTCTGTTTGTTTTAAATTAGTGATCCTCGATATAGAGGCGTATCGAGATGTGCGCCTTACCAAAGATGTGTTTATGAAAGTGCTTAGTGAGCCTCCTTTCCACCTGTTATCTGCGGGAATTGTGTTGCAAGCATATCTTCCCGATGTGCAAAAAATCCAAAAGGAACTGACCGAGTGGGCGACGAGGCGAATTGAAAATGGGGGGGCACCGATTAAGATTCGGATCTTAAAAGGGGGAAGTATGATCGTGGAACAGATTGAGGCTTCCTTACATGGCTGGATTCAGGCCCCTTATCACCACAAGGTGGAAGCCGATGCTAACTATAGATCGATGATGCTCTATGGCTGTCAATCGGAGCATGTGCGAGCGGTGCATATAGGGGTGGCTACCCATAATGTGTTTGACATCGCCTTTGCCATGCTGCTTCGCATGGAACACGGGGCCGAAAAGGAAGTGACATTCGAAATGCTCAAGGGAAGAGCGAATCACACGCAAGAAATTGTCCATGTATTAACACGTGCTCTTCTGCTCTTTTGCGCTCCCATAAAGAGCCGGCAGCTTCAAAGTGGGATTCCCTATTTAATCCGGCGTCTTGATGAGAGCGTAGGAGCTGATACTTTTTCAGCACACAGTTTTACCCTGATCCCCCATTCACAAGAGTGGAAAGAGCAAGTACTGCTGTTTAGAAGTGGGTGTAGCATGATTGGTGAAGTGCAGCAAACCCCTCGCCGTCGTCAAGAAAGGTTAACCCCCGTGAGTGAGTTTCATGTTAAGCCATTTTTTGAAAATGAACCGGATATCGACACTACTCTTGTGAGTAATCAACTGTTTGTCAAAGACGTTTTCAGAAGGTGGGGAAGGAAACAGTTTGAGCCCATCCCCCTGGTCATTGATGGAAAACACATCACCCGCGGAGTATCGACAGGGAGAGGGCATGATCCTTCCAAAACAGATCAAACACTTTATACCTATCACCTTGCTTCATGGAGAGAGATCGATCAGGCCTTGGCATGTGCTAAAAGGTGGGAATCTTCGTGGCGTCAAAAGCCGGTTGCAGAGCGGTGTGCCGTTCTATCAACAGTCTCTCAGAAACTGTGTGAAAAAAGGGGAGATCTCATAGGAGTCATGGTTGCCGATGGTGGTAAATCGATAATGGAAGCTGATGTTGAACATGGGGAAGCCGTGGATAGTGCGAAATACTACGCGCATCTCATGGAGCACCTAAGCAATTTTATCGATATTGGATGGACCCCAAAGGGGACAGTGTGTGTGCTTTCTCCTTGGAATTTTCCCATCTCCATCCCATGTGGCAGCATTTGTAGCGCTCTTGTTACGGGTCACTGCGTTCTTTTTAAACCAGCTATTGAAACGGTTTTGGCGGGATGGGAACTTGTTAACATTTTTTGGGACGCTGGCATTCCCAAGGAGGTGCTTCAATTCATCCCCTGTCGAGACAGATCGGTTCATTCACAATTGATCCGAGATCATCGAATTAATCAGGTGATATTGACGGGCGCAACACATACGGCGCATCAGCTGGTTCAATTGCGGCCCAATCTCGATCTTTGTGCTGAAACGGGGGGGAAAAACGCATTGATCATCTCCGCTCTCGGCGACCGGGATCTTGCCATTAGCAATCTCATTGAATCAGCATTTGCACATAGTGGGCAAAAGTGCAATTCTGTCTCTTTGGCCATTTTAGAAAAAGAGGTGTACGAAGATCCTCAATTTCGCAGGCAACTAAGAGATGCTGCCCAGAGCTTGAAGGTGGGATCTGCCTGGGATTTATCGAGCAGAGTCACACCTCTAGTCCGAGCACCGAGCGAAGACCTCACCAGGGGCTTAACCACACTCGAATCGGGCGAGTTTTGGTTGCTCAAGCCAAACAAGTTGCACTCTGATGCACATCTGTGGTCTCCCGGTATCAAATTTGGCGTTAGGAAGGGAAGCTATATGCATCAAACAGAATTGCTCGGTCCCGTTTTGGGTGTCATGTGTGCCGATCACATTGAACATGCCATTGAATTGGCAAATTCTACTCCTTATGGGCTTGTATCCGGTTTACACAGCTTGGACGGGAGAGAGAAGAGAAAATGGCAGAAGCTCATCACGACTGGCAATGGCTACATCAATCGAGACACCACGGGGAGGTCGGTTTTCAGACAACCGTTTGGGGGATGCAAAGGAAGTAGCTATGGAAGGGGGTACAAAAGGGGTGGTCCCAATTACCTCGTGCAATTGATGCACGCAAAACAAACGGGGCTGCCCAAAGAAAAACTCCCACTTGGAGATTGGGTCAATCACCTCAGCCGCTTTTTAGAAAAATTTGATTTGAGCGCCGAGCAGCTTGGCATATGGTACGCCAGTGTATCGAGTTATGCATTTTTTTATCAACAGTTTAAAAGAAGCAAAGATCCCTCGAAACGGGTGGGGCAAGATAATTTTTTACTCTATCTTTCGCATAAGAAGCTCCTTTTTCGCATAGGCCCTACGGTCTCCCCTCTTGATTATCTCCGTGTTTTTGCTGCGGCGCTTACCTGTGAGACGCGGCTAGAAGTAAGTTGGGAAAAAAGCCCAGAGGCAAAACGGCTGAACGTCAGCTGGGAAACATTTCTCCCCATTTTTAGTATTGTGGAAGAGGGGGAGGCGGCCTTTATCAAGAGGATGCATGTAGGTCATGTCAAGAGAGTGCGCATGCTCGAAAATCCCAGTGAACAGATCGGGGAAGTTGCCACAAAAACGCATACTTATATTGATCATGCACCCGTTTGTGCAAACGGGCGCATTGAATTGCTACACTACATGCGCGAAATGACTCTTAGCATTGATTATCATCGCTACGGCAGCCTCGGTCTTAGAGAAAATGAGATGCGCAGTCCGGTTGATTAAAACATCGGTTTTGCTATCGTGGACACGCGAGAAGCCCACCCGCCTTGGGATAGGATGAAAGCCCGTCTATAAGAAATAAAAAAGTAATTTGAATGTGGACTACCCTTCGCCTCGTTTCTCGTTTTGCCCACAAATACTCTCTCCCCGTATGGACGGCGAGCTGGTCCAAGAAAGAGAAAATATGGGGGAGAAATCAGTACGATTTAGCGAAAATGACCCTCTGAGCACTTTTTCCCCCACTAAATGGACAGACTCCCTCTTTTTTTTCAAGCGTTTTGGGGATACAGCGGATACTCACGCTGAGCTCTCGACCTACTTTTTCTTCGATCGAGGGATCCCCAGACCAGTGGGCAAAGGCAAATCCCTTGTCCGATTTAAAAAATGAGTAAAACTCTTTTTCTGTGTCGATCTTCACGAGATGGGTATCTCGGAAGGTGGTGGCTTTTTTGAGCAAATCGTTTTGCATGTCATCGAGTTCGGTGAGAAGGGTGCGTATCAGATCACTTTCTGTTCGACGCTCGATTTCTCGCACGGGTTTTGTCCGCTTTGCGATACTTAACTTCTGATCGGTGATTTCGCGCATTCCCACTTCGATCCGGATCGGGACCCCTTTTTTTACCCAGGACCATATTTTATCACCTATGCGCATATCACGCTCATCGACGGCAACTTTTAAGGCGTCATCGTGATAGATGAGCTCGGATAGTCTGCCCTTGAGGGATCGGCAGTAGGTCAGGAGTGTGTTTTTTGTATCACTTTGGTGCACAATGGGAAGAATCACTACGTGCAGGGGAGTGATGCGTGGGGGCAACACCAATCCGTCATCATCCCCATGTACCATAATCATCCCCCCGATCATTCGCGTTGTGATGCCCCAAGAGGTTGTCCAAGGATGTTTCATCTTTCCCTGGGCATCACAAAAAGTGATATCTGCCGCTTGTGCAAATTTTTGCCCGAGAAAATGGGAGGTTCCCCCTTGCAAAGCCTTGCCATCTTGCATCATCATTTCGAAGGTGAGGGTATTGATGGCTCCTGGAAACCGTTCTCTTGCCGTTTTCTCCCCTGTGATGACGGGGATGCCCAGACAGCGCGTTGTAAAATCGACGTAGATGTCTAGCATCTTCAACACTTCTTCCAAAGCTTCCTCTTGTGTAGCATGGGCCGTATGCCCTTCCTGCCAGAGAAATTCTGCCGTACGCAGAAACAGGCGGGTACGCATCTCCCAACGTACGACATTCGCCCATTGGTTGATGAGAAGAGGCAAATCCCGATAGGATTTAATCCACTTGGCAAACATCTGTGCGATGATCATTTCAGAAGTAGGACGCACGATCAGTGGCTCTTCGAGTTTTCCATCAGGCGTGAGGATGCCCTCTTGATTTTTGACAAGGCGATGGTGTGTTACAACAGCGCACTCTTTGGCGAAACCTTCAATGTGCTTGGCTTCTTTTTGCAGATAACTCAGCGGAATGAACAAGGGGAAATAGGCATTTTGATGTCCTGTTTCTTTGAATCGCTTGTCTAAAATCTGCTGCATGTTTTCCCAAATCGCATATCCCCAAGGCTTGATGATCATGCAACCGCGAACGGGGGAGTGTTCTGCCAAGTCGGCAGCTTTGATCACCTGCTGGTACCACTTTGGGTAATCTTCAGAGCGAGTGGGTTGGATCGCCGCTTTTCTCGTGTGTGACATGGAAGGAAATATTACCCGATTTCCCCTTTTTTATGGAACACACCGAAAAGAGAGGGTGGCTTCGATTTTAAAGTGCCAAGAGCACAAGCAGCTTTCAAATGTCTTGAGGGAGGCTGGGGGTGAGACTCTCCCCCCCTTCTCCCTATGTGTGCACACTTTGGTGTTCGAGTTAGAAAGACCACCCTAGTTAATGTGTAAGGGGGCGGTCATGTAGAAGTTGTAAAACTTTTGATGAGCGAAAGGCGCAGCTTTTGGCGTACGGTGTGCAACTCGTCCTTTGTGTAGGGAGTTTTTAAAATAGGAAAGGTATGCAGACGGATGGCGTCAATGACTTCGGTATTGGGTAAGAGCACATCTTTTAGAATTTTTTGAGGGAAGGCAATGGCAATGCTCGCCTGATGGAGGTATCCCTGTTTTTGCCTTCTCTGAGCGGCTCCAGCAATTTTTTTACCTCCAATCATCACGTCATAAATGGTTGGTTTTGCCATGCAAAAATGGGAAGAAGCTAGACCAGATGAAGGGGGATTTCGAGACAGAAGGAAAGGGCTTTGAGATGTGTCAAAAAACATTTTGACCGCCTCTCGGACGTGGCGGTTGATGAAACGGTAATTATCCAAAGTACGGGGGGAGAATGTGGGAAATGTTGAGGGAACGATGACAGAAAAAGCCAAATCAGAGAGGTGGAAGATGATCCCCCCCCCTGTCGGACGCCTGGCCAAAGACAGCCCCTGCTCCCGAACTTTTTCGAGATTTAGAAAATTTTTGATATTGAGGAAGTATCCATAAGTGCCACTTGGTCGTTCCCAATCATAGAAATGGAGGAGCGGGGGGTCATCTGGGCGCGTTTGTGATAACAGCTCGGCATCAATGTCCATATTTTTTTGAGCGGAATTGACACCTGTATCAAGGATTTTCCACATTGCGCCGCGCTTACCTTAAAGTAAATAAACTCAGAGCATGCCAGATCTGGTATAAATTTACAAAAAAGGGAATATTCCTCAATATGTGGGGTGGGGCCTTACATTGAGTGAGCCCTCCCCACTTATGATTTTTGGAAGGTAGTCTCCCCGTTTGAGAACCCGGCGGGATGCGTCTTGAGTGTTTTGGCAGATTTTGTAAGGCGAGGCCTTGCACAGCTCGTGTTCACTCCCCTTAACAAAGGCAAAGCAGAGGGATAGAAAGAGGTTGTTTCATGTTTGACAAATTCACCAACAGAGCTAAACAGGTTATTAAACTAGCGAAAAAGGAGTCTCAACGACTCAACCACAATTATTTGGGTACAGAGCATATCTTGCTCGGCCTTTTAAAACTTGGGCAGGGTATTGCCGTCAACGTCTTGCGTAACCTCAATGTGGATTACGACATCGCTCTGAGCGAGATAGAAAGGCTCGTTGGGTTTGGTCCCGAGATCCAAGTTTATGGAGATCCCGCTTTGACGGGAAAAGTAAAAAAAGTATTTGCATATGCAAACGAAGAGGCAGCTAGCCTCAATCACAACTATGTGGGAACCGAGCACCTTCTATTGGCATTGCTGCGTCAAACAGATGGCGTGGCCACTCAAATCTTGGACAACCTCAGTATTAATCTCAAAGAGGTGCGAAAAGAGGTTTTGAAAGAGCTCGAGACATTCAACCTACAGCTGCCTCCTATAGGGATATCGAGTCAGGCCAATGCCCGTCAGGAAAAAATAGCTGGTTCTGGCGGCTCATCTGAAAAAATACCCGCGCTGCGTGCTTATGGTCACGATTTGACCCAGCTATGTCGAGAAAACAAACTAGATCCTGTGATCGGTCGCTTTCAAGAAGTGGAGAGATTGATTCTCATTTTGTGCCGTCGTAGAAAGAATAACCCCGTGCTCATTGGAGAAGCAGGTGTGGGCAAAACGGCAATCGTCGAAGGGCTAGCTCATGCGATTGTCAAAGGGGAAGTGCCCGATCATCTAGCCAAGAAAAAGCTCATTTCGCTCGATCTCACACTGATGATTGCTGGGACAAAATATCGCGGCCAATTTGAAGAGCGGATCAAAGCGGTGATGGATGAAGTCAAAAAGCACGGAAATATCTTGCTCTTCATCGATGAACTGCACACAATTGTCGGTGCAGGTGCAGCAGAAGGGGCGATTGATGCTTCTAATATATTAAAGCCCGCCCTTTCCAGGGGAGAAATTCAATGCATTGGTGCGACGACAATCGATGAGTATCGCAAGCATATCGAAAAAGATGCTGCCCTAGAGCGCCGTTTTCAAAAAATTAGTGTTTCTCCTCCGAGTCTCGAGGAAGCATTTCAAATCCTCATGGGCCTAAAGCCCAAGTATGAGGAGCATCATAAGTGTGTTTACACAGAGGATGCCATTCGCAGTGCAGTCTACTTCTCCGATCGTTATATCACCGGTCGGTTTCTTCCTGATAAAGCCATTGATTTGATCGATGAAGCAGGAGCCAAAGCGCGCATTTCGATGTTGCATCAACCCCAAGAAGTGCACCAACTCGAGGGCAAAATTGAAGAATTGCGTAAAGCAAAAGAAGCATCGATTGGCAAGCAAGAATATGAAAAAGCTGCCAAATTGCGGGATCGGGAAAAAACATTGCGTGAAAAATTGCATCAAGTGCACACGGACTGGGAGAAAATGAAAGAGCAACACCAAGTGATTGTCGACGAAGATAACGTAGCGGCAATTGTGGCAAAACACACAGGCATCCCGATCGCGCGCATCACCGAAGAGGAGGCGACAAAAGTCCTTAAGATGCAAGAGCTTTTGATGCAGAGCATCGTAGGTCAAAAAAATGCACTCGAAGTGATCTGCCGTTCTCTCAGAAGGAGTAAGGCAGATATCAAAGATCCCAATCGTCCGATTGGAGCTTTTCTCTTATTGGGACCAACAGGTGTGGGCAAAACACTTGTTGCCAAACAGCTCGCCGTTCATATGTTTGGTGGTGAAGACGCCCTGATCCAAGTCGATATGTCCGAGTACATGGAGAAATTTGCCGCTAGTCGGATGACCGGATCTCCTCCGGGATATGTAGGGCATGAAGAGGGAGGGCAGTTGACAGAACAAGTACGCCAACGCCCTTACTCCGTCGTTTTGTTTGATGAAATTGAAAAAGCGCATCCCGATGTGATGAATTTACTGCTTCAGATCCTCGAAGACGGCCATCTGACAGATTCACTTGGACGGAAGGTCAACTTTCAAAATACTATTATTTTAATGACCTCTAACCTTGGATCTGATCTCATCCGTCGCACCACAGAAGTCGGTTTTGGCGCTGTCAATACGATGCCCGATTTTGACACGATGAAAGAAAAGATCGACAAAGCGGTTAAAAAGCATTATAAGCCCGAGTTTATCAACCGCCTAGACGATACGATTATCTTCAAAGCTCTAGATAAGGGAGATCTGATTAAGATTGTCGACCTAGAGGTTGACAAACTCAAAAAGCGGCTTGAACGCAAGAACATTCAGATCACTCTCAGCGATCAAAGCAAAGCATTTCTCGTCGACAAAGGATATCAACCAGAGATGGGTGCGCGTACACTGCGCCGCACTATTGAGCAGTGTATTGAGGATCCTCTTGCAGAAAGACTTTTGAAAGAAGGGGACCGACCTCGCTCCATTTTGATTACATGCAAAGAGAATAATTTGATCTTCACAGATCAAGACCTCTCTGAGGAAAACAGGAAAAAGCTCGCAGCATCCCCCGCAGATACAAAATCCCGAGACAGTAGCGTTGCCACTGTCAGAGCGAATCAAAAAGGGTAAATCCGTTTCTTTGAGAGTTGTTACACAAGGGGTATGCAATTTGGTTATGCTAGGGCAAGCCAACATCAGATCAGAACATCCCCTTTCAGATTGATCCTCTTGAAGGGGAAGCAAGCCGAAAGGATGTTCGAATATCTGTCACGTGGTCTATCTGTTTGTCTCAACTGAGAAGCCCTTATAGATCGGCCTTAAAGAAAAAGTGCTGTTGTAACTTAGCACTTAGATCGATGAGGGCTTTTTTTAAATTGAGCTCAATTTGAGATTTTTGCTTCCCACACCTTGATGTAATTCAGTAATTCTCGCTTGTTAGGTTGCGATCGCAGGAATCTTAAAGCGGTGTCATTGTTACTCAAATGCGCGAGTTTTGCTAACAAGCTCAAGTGTCTTTTATTGTCACAGGCAAAGAGAAAAAAAAGAGTGTGAACTGGATAAGCATCTAAAGCGCCCCAATCGATAGGCCGTTTCGGAAAGACGACTGCTACTACATCCCTTGGGCCTTTTAAGAGAAAATCTCGTGTGTGTGGGACTGCGATCCCATTGCTCAGAGCCGTTGGCATGAGTTTTTCCCGGTCGAGCAGCAGCTCACTGATCACAGTTGGGTCTAAAGAAAGGGTGTCGGCTACCCTTTCCATTGTTTTTTTGATCAATTCTTCTTTGGTTTGGGAGCTGTCATCTAGTACATCTCCACGATAAATAGCCCGGTAGAGACCGAATTGTTGATTCCCTCTCTTTTGCACACCATCCAAGCTCGGCTTTTCTCCGTCGATTTGAAGATCTAAGTCGACCTTTCCTCCCACCTCTCGAAGCAAGCTCTCTTTTCTTTGTTTTAGACGACAGCTCATCATCCAGTTTTCTATTTCGATCAGACTGAAACGGTAATGATGATTGAGACGGTAAGCGGGAATTTTTCCTTCTGCTAACCATCTTCTGATCGTTGTTTCTGAAACATTCAACAACTCGGCGACATCTTTAATTTTAAGATCCAATCAACCACCTCATCCAGGGTCATTTCTCTTATAGAAATTTTTTTTCAAACCTATAATAATTCTGACTTTATTACAACATTCTGTCGAAAAATCTCACAATTTTCTTTCCGATTTGGTTTTACAATAGACTTTTTTGTTTTATAAAACCTTGATGTTAAAGGGGTGCTTAGCAAAGAAATATCAAACCTTTTTAGGACGCGAAGTGCAACTTCAATTGTGGTGATCATATCCGCTGATTACTGATATTGAGCCAAAACATTTGAAACGTAAGCGCGCCGTCTGTCAGATCTTGCTCCCTATTCTGCTCTTGATTTTGTCACGCTTCAAATGATAGCATGCCCGTATGATGAAAAAAAAATCATCCGTTTTCAAACTTTGGTGTCTTCAGCGAAAGAGACGGGTACCGCCAAGACATTTAAAAAATGCATGCTGGTGTCTACATAGCGAGCTTTTAGGGCAGTTCAAGCGTGCCCGAAAAGATCTGGACCAGTCTCTAACGAAATGCCAAGAGCCGCCTTTCTTGCCACTGGTCGAGAAAGAGAAATTCTCCTTATTATTGATGTACTTACACGTGTTGCAAAGTGTTACACTGCAGTTTGGATAAGACCATGCAAGAATGTGTTCGAAAAGTAAAGGGCAAAGAGAGGGGCAGATTCCCTCGCTCGCGTAGTCAACATACGTGCAACGACTCTTGCTACTCACAATCTCAATATGCCTTTGAAATGGGAGATGTCAAGCGATTGAAAATCGGCAAGATTCGATCCGTTTGGCATCAGCTTATATCGAGAATGATAAAAGAATCGGATTACCGAGCTTGCGTCATCAGACAAGTGGGAGTGTTTGCGCTCTTGCGCAGCTACGCAAGTTGTGCTCCCTGCAGCGGAGGGTCAATTTGTGGGAATTGACGTGAGGGTAGAAAAGCGCCCTTTTTGTTCGGCCGAAAAGAGTATAAACGCGATGCCCCTTTTTTGGGTTGCTCAGAAGAGAAGGACTAATAAAACTCAGTGCGCCTTTAGCAAAGAAAAGAAAGTAGATTTGAAACGCGATAATGCGCACAGAAAAATAGCAAGTCAGAGAAAGCGCTTTTGCCACGAAGAGGCTACAAAAATAGTCGGGCAATGCCAAAGCGTGTCTACAGAAGATCTCGCAGTAAAGAGCACACTCGAAAAAGTGCGCTATGTGAAAAGCACAACGGACATTTTCTGGCATCAGTTTCGACGACACCTAACCCATACAATAAAGAATTCTGATAGGTGGACCATGCACTTTGGCCCCTCCTATAAGATACATAAAAGCTGGGGAGAGGTTCATAGCAAACCATTATCCCAAAGACAGAATTTTTGCAAGCATTGCGGTCATCAAGCAAATAGAGACCGCACCGCGTCTCAAAGCATGTGGGCCCTAGGAATAGATGGCCTGGGGATTGCTCCTAAAAGGAGTTGCCTTTAGGCGATGGAATAATCACGTGCAATCTAAGAGATGTGATGGCCAGAGATAAAACACTTATTATTGTCGAGTCTCCCACTAAGGTAAAGACTCTAAAAAAGTTTTTAGGAAGTGAGTATTGCATTGAATCATCAGTGGGGCATATTCGGGATCTTCCGAAAAAAGAGTTTGGAATTCATGTCGATCAGGATTTTGAACCGATCTATGAAAATCTTCCCGACAAAAAAAATGTGATCGCCAAACTTAAAAAAACGGCCAAAGAGTGCAAGACTGTCTACCTATCTCCCGACCCAGATCGGGAAGGGGAGGCGATTGCTTGGCATATTGCCGCCATTTTACCCAAAGGACCGATTGTTAAGAGGGTGACCTTTAATGCCATCACAAAAGAGGCCGTCACCAAAGCTCTGGAACATCCCCGTCCCATCAATCTCTGTTTAGTCAATGCACAACAAGCGCGCCGTTTGCTCGATCGGATGGTGGGCTATAAAATTTCTCCTCTTCTCCAGCGCAGAATCAAGCGGCGCAACGTGAGCTCCCTCTCTGCGGGGCGGGTTCAGTCGGTTGCTCTCAAGCTCGTCGTCGATCGGGAAAAAGAAATCGAGGGATTCGTCCCGGTTGAATACTGGAATATCACAGCTACTTTACGTTCAACCCTCGAAGCACATCCCATCTCTGCTTATCTGTACGCAGTTGAGAGAAAAAAATGGGGGAAAGAGCCGATCCAGGGGAAGGATGTCTATCTCATCCCCAATCGGAGACAAGCAAACCGAGTGGTAGAAAAGCTCAAAAACTCTGCTTATGTGGTTGCAAAAGTAGAAAAAAAACAGAAAAAAAGGCACCCAGTTCCCCCTTTTATCACTTCAACGTTGCAACAAGAGGCCAGTCGCCATTATGGTTTTTCTGCTCAAAAAACAATGAGCGTTGCACAGACCCTTTACGAAGGAGTAGATTTGGGTGCGGAAGGAGCAGAAGGGCTGATCACCTATATGCGCACCGATTCGGTGCGCATCGAACCGCAGGCGATCCAAGAAGTGCGCACACTCATCGATGGAGCTTATGGGAAAGAGTTCCTCCCCCCGCGCCCTCACTTTTATGGCTCAAAGCAAAAGGTTCAAGATGCGCATGAGGCCATCCGCCCCACCAACTTAAGTCATCCACCCGATGTCATCCGTCCATTTCTCAGCTCTGATCAATACAAGCTTTATCTGCTTGTCTGGCGCCGCTTTTTGGCTTCTCAGATGAAACCGGCAATCTACAGTAGTATCTCGCTGCACATTGATGCAAGTGAAGATATGGAGCTAAGAGCGACGGGATCAGTGATCAAGTTCAAGGGGTTTCTCGCCGTGTATGAAGAAAAAGAGGACAACTTAGTGCAGAGGGGAGACCAACAAAGAGCAAGCCCACTTCCCGAACTCGAAGTAGGCCAAACCTTGCAGCTCATTGAGGTGACCTCCGCACAGGCTTTTACAAATCCCCCTCCCCGTTTCACAGAAGCTTCACTTGTAAAAGAGCTAGAAAAATCGGGAATTGGACGTCCTTCAACCTATGCCTCTATCATGAATAAGATTCATAGTCGGGCTTATACCCTTAAGGAGCGCTTAACTCTCAAACCAACCGACCTCGGGAAGATTATTGCACAGATGCTCGAGACCCACTTTCACATCATTATGGATATTAAATTTACGGCGAAAATGGAAAATGAACTCGATCAGATTGCAGAAAATCAAAATGACTGGAAAAAGTTTGTCGCTACTTTTTGGAAGCAATTTCTTCCTGTATTGGAAAAAGCGGAAAAAGAAGCATTTGTGCCCAAGTTAATGACTGACATCAATTGCCCAAAGTGCGGTCATAATCTGCAAAAAATTTGGGCGCGTGGCAAATATTTTTACGGTTGCTCGGGGTATCCGGAATGTACATTCACTGTATCCATCGAAGCTTTGGAATTTAAAAAAGAGGATTATGCCGAACATTTTGACTGGGATCAGCTGTGTCCGAAATGTCAATCTTCGATGAAGATCCGATTCAGCCGGTTTGGGACTTTTCTGGGTTGCATGCGCTATCCCGAGTGTAATGGCATTATCAACATTCCCAAAAAAGGAGAGGCGCTTTTACCCGGTCTACCCGCTTGCCCAGCATTTGGTTGCGATGGCGGACTCAAAATGAGAAGAAGCCGTTGGGGGAAAACTTTTTTTAGCTGCTCAAACTACCCAGAATGTGATGTGATTGTCAACGAACTCAAAGAATTGGACAGTAAATACAAAGACCATCCCAAAACTGCTTATGTGAAAAAGAGCAAAAAGGGCGCCAAGGGTAAAAAAAGTGTGGGCGTGATCAAAACCCTTTCCGAAGAGCTAACGCAAGTTGTGGGTGCAAAAGAATTGACGCGCAACGAAGTGATCAAAAAACTCTGGGAATATATCAAGAAAAACCATTTACAAGATCCCGATAACAAGCGGTTGATTGTTCCGGATCAAAAATTGGCGAAAGTGTTTGGCAATTTTGAGCCGCTCGACATGTTTCAGCTCGCCGGCCTCATCAGCAAACATCTTCGGTGACATTCTCTTTAACCTGGACGAGCGGGAAATCCCACCCGCTCTGAGGTGGGATGAAAGCTCGCCATAAAAAATAGAGAAATAGCTTGGAAAACGTAGCCAACTTACCTGAAGAGCTCACCTACTTTCTGGAACATTTTCTTTTGAGTGAGTGGACTAAAAATGATAAAACGTTTGTATGAAGAAAAGAAAAGCGTTTGTATTCAGACTTCGGCTGACTTAAGAAACAAAGGCGAATTTTGCAGTAGCAGTTAGACGAGTGTTGGTGGTGGCTATACAACGAGTTTTTGAAGCAGCGGAAGCTTTCATGGGAAGAGCTCGGTCAATCTCTAACGAAGTATGAACAGCAACAACTGCTTCCACTGATCAAAGAAGAAAGACCCTCTTTGCTATCGGTGCACTCAGAGGAATTTCAGAATGTGGAAGACAGGCTGGATCAAGCCATGAAGGCCCTTTCCCCGAAGAGTCAAAGCCAAAGAGAAGGTTGGCTTCCCTCGCTTTCGTGGTCGACATAGGTATGACAGCTTTTGCTACACACAATCTGGGTTTGCCGCTTAAGGTAAAGCGATCAAAAGTGGGGAAGATTTGCTGAAGGTTACATAGGCCTATATCGGGGAAGATAAAGACGTGCTAAACTCAAGCGTTTGCCGTCGGATGAATGGGAAGTTTCATGTTTCTGCGAAGTCGAAACCAAGCCGCTTTCTACAGCGGAAGTGCCACTTGTGGGAATCGATCTGGGAATAGAGAATTTTTCCTTTCTCTCAGACGGAAATAAGATAGATAATCCCCGATTTTTTCGATCTTCTGGGAAAACATTGGGCAAGGCACAGCGCGCCCTCGGCAAAGAGAAAAAAGAGAACGTTCTAGTCGTGGCAAGATATGCGCCAAGATACACAGAAAGATAGCGAATCGGAGAAAAAACTTTTGCCACAAAAAAGCTAGAGAGATAGCCCGGAAATATCAAACCAAGGTCTCAAAATCAAAAACAAGGATCTCACTATGCAAAAATCAAAAGCGGACGCTAGTTGTAAGTCAGTTTCGACAATACCTAAAATGCCAAGCGGAGGACCTTACTATGAGGATGGAATGTGTTACACAACCCAAATATGCAACAAGTGCGGCGAGATAGAGAAAAAACCAATATCGCAAAGACAGCATTGTTGCATACATTGCGGGTACAAGGCTCACAGAGATCACAATGCGTTTCTAAAGTATTTTGCTCCTCGGACTAGATGGCCTTAAGTAGAGAAGCCTTCGCCTTTAGGCGAGGGAGTAGTCACATATGCGCATCTTTTTCCGAAATCGATCTTTGATGCGCACAGATTTTCTCAATGATTTCTCTGTAGAAGAAATAAAACCTCATTTGTTATAAGGAACTTTTGTTGCCAAAACACATGTGAGGATTGAATATGGCTAAGAAGAAACAAGCTAAGAAAAATGAAATGATGATCAAGAAAAGCCTGGTCCAAGACTACATTAAATCAAAGGGAGATTATCGAGTTGCACGCGAGAGCTTTGATGCACTTTCCGATTTAGTCATGGATCTATGTGATGAAGCGATGGACAGAGCGAGCATGAACAGGAGAAAGACGCTCCAAGCACAAGATTTTTAAATGGCGCTCACCCGCTGCGTCTGCTTTCGAATCGCCATACTCAATTTCGATCAATCTAGTCATAGAGCCCATCTTTTTCAAACCAACGTCGAAGGAAATGTCCCCATCTTAACTGATGATTGGTCGCTTAGATAGGCGCGGTACCAAATAGCGAACTGCTCGAGTCCCGTTTCGAGATTCACTTGGGGAAGAAATCCCAACATGTTCTGTGCCTTGCTGATATTTGCACATGTGTGTTTAACATCCCCTTTTCTCATGGGCTTGAAAACGATGTTCGGGGTTTCCCCGAGGTATTTCCCCAGCAATTCGACCATATCCATCAGTTTTTCAGAGCGGCCACTTCCGAGATTAAACACCTCAAATTCTCCTTCGAAGTCCAGGGCAGCTCGCGTGCCACTCACAATGTCGTCAATGTAGGTGAAATCCCGCCACATCTCTCCGTGATTGAAAACATCAATGGGTGCTCCTCTTGAGATAGAAGCCGCAAAACAGTAATAGGCCATGTCTGGTCTCCCCCATGGGCCATAGACGGTGAAGTAACGCAGACCAATTACGGGGAAACGGTAGAGATGGTAATAGGTTTGGGCTATCAACTCTCCCGATTTTTTAGTTGCGGCGTAGAGGCTGACTGGGCGATCAGTGGGATCAAACTCACTCAGAGCTGTTTTTTCAGTTTCTCCATAAACTGAAGAGGAGGAGGCAAATAAAAGCTTGAGTGGTTGATGATGACGGCACAACTCTAGGATACGTACAAAACCGGTGAGATTTGTCTCTCCGTAGGGATGAGGATGAATGATTGAATGGCGCACACCTACTTCCGCTGCCAGGTGGACCACATGAGTGAACTGCTGTTTATCAAAAACAGATGCTAACCGTTTATCGTCTTGAATGTCACATTCCACGACCTTAATCCCTCTTTTTTGCAGCTCTCGAGCCCGCGCTCTTTTGATCTCAGGCGAGTAATAGGCGTTGAAATTATCACACCCCATGACATAATCTCCCCTTTGTTTGAGAGAAATAGCGAGATGGGAGCCAATAAATCCAGCAACTCCCGTAATGAAGATAGAGTAAGATGTTCTGCGACAAGTCATGTCCCAAAATGTTAACAAAAAGGAGGCTTGTGAGCCAAGTAGTTTCCTTTTTTTCCCTGCTTTTCGTTGGATGTACAGGTGTCTCCTATAGGGGTAGCGATGTTTGGAGTGCGGAAGAATTGGTGCTCGACTCTTATAAAATTCAAGGAGGCAAATTTTCCATTTTAGAGATGGGGGGGGAGTTTTTCCCTCCATTAGACTCCGCGCTTTTCGAAGAATACACCGAAGCAATTAATGACGAAGATGTACTAGAAGTCGCGCTTTATCATCCTTCGAATCACAATCTAGTTAAGGCGATTCAGACAATAGGAGCTTTGATTGGCTATACAGTGCGCGAGGGAAGCATTCTTCTTCCAGAGATCGGCGATATTCAAGTGAAAGGGTTGACAATCAGTCAGGCAGAGAGAAAAATTCAAACGGCTTATAAGCAAAAAATTGATGGAGCTGAAGTGTTTCTTTCCTTGAAGAGCAGACGGGGGAATAAAGTCCAGCTCATGGGGATGGTCACCTCGCCTTGTGTTGTGGTCGATGGGAAGAAAAGGCTTTTTGACGTTCTAGCAGAAGCCCAAGTGACCACACATGCCAACTTGTTTAGGAGTTATCTCGTCAGAGAAGGACGCCCTTTGCCCGTTGATATGCACAAGCTCGTCGAACAAGGAGATATGTCGCAAAACATTGTGATGCGCCCAGGCGACCAAGTATATATTGCTCAGAGCAGGTCTTCTAAGCTTATGGTGATGGGTGAAGTACGTCAAGTCAAAACTGTTGATGTGCCCAATGGCTCGATGCCTCTGCGCGAGGCATTGGCATTGGCAGGCGGCATTCCCTATACTGGAAATAGAGGAGTAATTCAAATTATGCGTGGGAATCTAGTGCGTCCAAAAATTTACACCCTGAGTTGGGAGCACATCGCGCGACTCCCCAGCAGTAGCCTTTTGGTGATACCTGGAGATATCGTGTATGTAGCGCCCACACCCATCGCGCAGTGGAGCCGATTTATCACGCAGATCTTTCCCACATTCATCGGTGTTGAACTGTTTCGAAAAGGAGGAATTTCGGGCGCATTGGTAACTCCGCTCCCCGATTGAAATTTCTTTTTTCATGACGAGCGCGTTACCCGAGGTCAGTGCTCCTCTCGACTTCCTATTGATCTCGCCTGTGTACGTCGGCATTGTAAGTAGGGTGACATTTTTTAATTTATTCTGGACGAGCGAGGAAACCCATCTGTTTAGGGATGGGATGAAAGCTCGCCTTGACTTTGAGATTTTTTCTTGTAAAATATTCTTCAAATAAACCTCGGACTAGATGGTTTGGGTGTCAATCCCTAGAAGCCTTCGCCTTTAGGCGAAGGAGTAGTCAGGGGAATAAAAGTGTGCCTTGACTTTGGGGGGGGTTCTTGTAAAATGTCTCTCGAATCACCTTCAGGCTAGATGGTGTTAGGTAGCAATCGCTAGCATCCTCCGCCTTTAGGCGGGGGAGTAGTCACCTAAAATCTTTTGGTGCAAACTCATCAAAGTGATATAAGAGCGAGCAAGACTAAAGCGTTGAGCAAAAGATGAGCGCAAGACACCGTTTTTTCTTCCTGAAGATGTTTGGCTATCTAGTGGTTGTACTCTTTTTGTGTGGTGGTTGTGAAACTCATCGTCCGGTCGTGAGCAATGTCGATGAGAAAGAGGCGAATGTGATTCTCGTTCTTCTCGAAAGCAAGGGTATTCCCGCTCAGAAAATGAGGACACAAACTTCACGCATTGGTGCAGATACAAGGGTTAAATACTCGATCGTAGTGTCTGAAAAACACTCCATCGACGCTATCGCTTACCTCAATCAAAATGGTTTTCCCCGTCAACAAGGGACTAATTTGCTCGATCTATTTGCCAAGCAGGGACTGATGACATCTGATCGAGAGGAGACGATCCGGTATCAAGCGGGACTTGCCCAACAACTCACGAACACTATCCTCATGATCGATGGTGTGATTGATGCAAATGTTCAACTCTCTTTTCCACCAGAACAGGTCAACCTCGGACTTGAGCAAAGTCAAGAGCAAAAGAGGATCACGGCTGCCGTGTATGTCAAGCATCAGGGGGTCATTGACGATCCCAATGTGCATCTCGAAAATAAAATCAAAAGGTTAGTTTCAGGGAGTGTTTCCGGTCTTGATGTCAATGACGTGACGGTAGTTTCTGATCGCTCTCGTTTTACTGATATCACGATCGGCATGTCTTCAGAATCTCTATCTCATAGACCCAATGAGTATATTAGCATTTGGAATATCGTGATGAACAAAGAATCGGCAGGACGCTTCCGTGCCCTTTTCTTTTTCATTACGGCAAGCGCCGTCATCTTAGCACTTGCCTTTGGTTGGCTGATTTGGAAATTTTACCCGACTTTGAAGAAGAAGGATGGCTGGCGCACTCTTCTCAGTCCGATTCCCTGGGTAAATAATCGAAAAAAAGCGGATGAATCTTCGATTGAGCCACCACCCAAAGAGTGAAGAGACGTGAAATGACCACAATTTCTTGGATTGCCCTTCGAGCTCTTTTGGAAAGAAGAGGATCTAGTAAAAAAACAGCTCTCGTTCGTTATTTGTCTCATTCGGGACAAGAGGCAATAGAAGCTGCACTCGTTCCAGATAGAGACCCTTTTTCTTACGACTTATCTATCCCAGATCGGATCAAAGCGGTGCACTATTCTTGGATGATCCCCTTTTTAGAGCGACTGCCCGAAAAAGATCGGGTATGGGTCTTGTCCTCTTTAGGATCTTTGCAGGCTGCAAAACTCCAGCTTCACTTCGGTATGAAACACGGTTTGAAAAGGCTTAATTTTCATCCCAAGCAATTTTTGCAACGCTTCATTTATCACTGGTTGATTTCCACGCAAAAAGGGTTTATTCCTCGTGAATATTTACCCACCCACCCTTTAAATATCATTTTGGAATTGAGCAAAAGCGGCATCCAACATTTAGTCGATTTCTTGGGATTACACGATCTCTCGATCGAACTAAAAAAAGTGGTGAAAACAGAGCAATTCCAAAAAGTAAAACTTGGATTATCCAAGCAGCAGTGTGGTTACTTAAAACAGCTGTGCGAGAAGAGAGAGCCGGTTCCCTTTGCCAGGCTCAATTTAGATGGATGGGATGGCAATCAAACCAAGCTTAAAAACATGTTGCATCATCGCGGTTTCAATCGTTTGGGAAAAGCGCTTTTTGGTTGTCACCCCGCATTGATGTGGCACATCACGCGTCGTTTGGATATTGGAAGGACCAAAATTTTGCGCAAGTTTTTCACAGACATCAATAACGAAAAAGCTCACGAGTCTTTAAAGACCCAAGTCATCAACTTGGTTCCTTTCATTCGGAAACACTATGAGTAAGTTTTTTTCTCTCATTTTTTCAGGCGATCTCCATCGAGCAGGTGAAGATAAGGTGTTGCCAAAAGAATCCTTCAGCGTGCTTTTAGAGGCTCGAGAAGTGCTCGCCATGGCCAAAGAGGATGTCAAGGCGTATCTAAAGCAAAATCAGGAAGAATGCCGAAAAGTATTAGAGGAAGCTCAAAAAGTGGGGTTTAACAAAGGGCTCACTGAGTTTAACAAACAGATTCTGCTTTACGAACACAAGATCAAGTGTATGGAACACGAGTTGCAAAAAGTCGTATTGCCATTAGCCTTGCAAGCTGCAAAAAAAATCGTCGGACGTGAGCTCGAACTAAAACCTGAAACTATTTTAGATATTGTGCAGCAGACCCTAAGACCTGTCACTCAAAGCCATCATATCAAAATTTATGTCAGCAAAAAAGAGAAAGAGATTTTAGAAAAATCTAAAAAAGAAATAAAAAAGTCTTTGGAGCAGGTGCGCACGTTTACCATTGAGGAGCGGGAAGACATCTCCCCCGGGGGTTGTATTATAGAAACCGAAGCTGGTATTATCAACGCGAGTTTAGAAAATCAATGGCAGGCACTCGAATCTGCTTTTGAAGCATTTATGAAGCGTTAGACATGGCAAAAGCGCAATTTTTTCAAAGAGTGCTCTTCTTTCTTTTACCCCTTTTACTTTGCATCGTGGGGCTGTGTCCCAACCGGTTAGATGCCCAAGAAACGGGCACAGCCTCTGCAACCATCAGATCGAGCCAAAACGTGGATCCTCTCACAGAGGTTATTGAGCAAGCAGATAGTTCAACTCGGTCTGATACTCCCAATGTCGTGACTATGCTCGCCGTGATCACCCTGCTCGCTTTGCTTCCCTTTGCGGTGTTGCTGCTCACTTCTTATACCAAAATTGTGATTGTCCTCTCCCTCGTGCGTAATGCCTTGGGTGTGCAGCAAGCACCACCCAACCAAGTTCTCAATGGGGTCGCACTGCTTATGACGATTTACGTCATGTTCCCCACCGCCATTGCGATGTATGACGCTGGGAAACAGTCGCTCCAAACAGATGCTCCGCAAGCTCTTTTTACAGCCGATACGGCTAGTTACATCGTCAATGTAATTGAAAAGTCCAAAGAACCCTTGCGCCACTTTTTGATGCGCAATTTGACCGCAAGTCATCAGAAAAACTTCTACCAATTAGCATTGCGAAGCCTTCCTCGAGAGTCCCAAAAAAATTTAACTTTTAACGACTTTATTGTTCTCATCCCTTCCTATATCACCTCTCAGATCAAGGGTGCATTTGAAATCGGAGTGTTGATTTACCTTCCCTTTTTCGTCATCGATCTCGTTACTTCAAACATTTTGCTGGCGATGGGCATGATGATGCTCTCACCACTTACCATTGCACTCCCTTTAAAGCTACTCTTGATCGTCATGACAGACGGTTGGACCCTAATCATTGAAGGACTTGTCCTCACCTACCGATAGAGGTTTTACTATGTATCAACCAGAAATCTATCAACTCTCTTACCAAGCCTTGCTGCTCATTTTAATTTTGTCGGGGCCACCAATCTTGATCAGTATGGCTCTCGGACTGTTTGTCGCCGTTTTTCAAGCAGCCACCCAGATTCAAGAGCAGACCCTTTCTTTCACCGTCAAACTAGTCGCCGTGATCATGACTTTAATTTTGATGGGAGGATTTTTAAGTGGACAGATCATGCAGTTTGCTAGCAATATTTTCTCTAATTTCTCTACTTGGAACACCTGAAGCCGATGGCTCTTTTTGATTACATGTTTCACGCATCTCACCTCGCTTGGACAGATATTCTATCCCTCTTTTTCCTCGTCTTAATGCGGATGGCACCCATTGTGGTTTTAGCTCCTTTTTTAGGGGCTAAAACAGCGCCTGTGATGACCCGTACCGGTTTCGCAATTTTTATGAGCATTCTTTTTCTTCCCATTGCAGTCAAGCACGCCACACACTCTATCCAATTTACGCACCTGTTTTTGTTATATTCTGCAAAAGAGCTTCTGATTGGGTTTTTTCTCGGATTTTTGATCACTGTTCCTTTTTACATCGTGCAGTCAAGTGGCATAATCATTGATTATCTGCGTGGCGCTTCGATTATGCAGTCTCAAGATCCCTCTATGCAAAACCAGTCTTCTCCCATTGGGATCCTCTATAATTTAATTCTCATCACGATCTTTTTCAATATTTCGGGACCATTTCTATTTTTTGAAGCGATTGCCACTTCTTACGAAATCATTCCAGCCGACAGCATGACCAGTCCTCTTTTCTTTGAAATGGAGCTCCCTTTTTGGAAAGTGGGCATGGACTTGGTCAATAAAATCCTCTCCACTGCGATTCAGTTGGCTGCTCCATCGCTTGTCGCCATCCTCATGGCTGAGATGTTTTTAGGCATTGCTAATCGTTTAGCTCCACAGGTACAAATTGCATTTTTGGGCATGTCGATCAAATCTCTTCTCGGACTTCTCTTGCTCTGGGTTGGTTGGTTTTTTATCCTCAAGCAGTTTCATGTCCAAACCGATTCATGGCTCAACATGATCGATCAACTCATCCAAAACTTTCACTACTTGATCCCACAAAAACCACAGTGAATTGTGATTAAATGTGGTATCATTCTCTTTCTGTTTCCCTCGTTCGTCATCAGTAGTCTCTCTTTGTACATCAGAAGAAAGTAAATTTTATCTTGCGTTATTCTCAATGAGTCGAATAGAATCGTGAACGAATGTCAGTTGGCGAAGTATCTGCTAGTTAGCTGCAAAAAAACGAAAAAACCGCGAGTTTACAAACTACGTCAAAGGCAAAGTCACAAACAGTGATTTTTTCATTGAGAAAAATTCAAAGAGTGCTGTTTCATATGTTTTACAAACGTTCGTATGTAACTGCGAAAAAGTTCAAGAAGATCTCTAAAAAGGGAGAAAAAGAGAATGCAAATGAACCTCAGGAAATTATGGCCCGTTTTCGGGTTGATATGCGTGAGTTTGTTTACAACAGCGAATGCGCATCCTTATGACAAAGACTCAGATCGTGGGTCTTCAGATATGCAAGACTATCAAAGGGGCAATTACCGTGAAATTACCCCCAACGCTGGGCCTCGTGTAGCGCACGGTGCCGACGTCTTTATGAATGTCGATTTCATTTGGTGGAAAGCCGTTCAAGGAGGGAACGATTTTCTCGTATCCTCTACGATGATCGACTCACCAAAGATCAGGGTGACGGAGCTCGCCACAAAAGCATCGGTTCCTCGAGACACACGCCAAAATACCAGTGAGAATTGGAGCCCTGGTTTCAAGGTAGGCCTTGGTTTAAATATGGGACATGACGGTTGGGATGTGTACACTCAATACACCTGGCTCAACTCCAGTAGTGACCGCACACTAGATTCCGATGTATACCTTCGCTTGTATCCATTCCCCGCGGCAGCGGTTCCTGGAATTCAACAGGCAGCGGCCCTTGCTGAAAAAGGTAAGATTGATAAAATCTCCTCGGACTGGAGTCTTCGCTTCAATGTCATTGATTTGGAGCTCGGAAGAAACTTTTACCTCAGTCAGTTTTTGACCATGCGTCCGTTTATTGGTTTGAAAGGAACGTGGCAAGATCAAAGTCTCGGGATTCAAACAATGCTCCAGAAAGACAGCGTCTTTGTTGTCCAATACGATGCTGGGGATAACAAAGCAGAATTTACCGGTCCCTACAAAGCGGATAGCATCATGAAAAATGGTGGAATTGGTGTACGCACCGGATTCAACATGTCTTGGAAGATGACCAAAAACTGGAGTCTTTACAGTGATCTTGCCTGGTCGAGCATGTGGACGCAATACACACAGCTTTCTAGGAAAGACAAGATCTCTAACGCTACGAAACCTGAAGCATTCAAAAAAATGGGTGAAGTCGTCGTTCTAGATGAGAATTCAGATAAGTTTTATGCCGTCAGAGATGTAATGGAGCTAGAACTTGGCATGCGTTGGGAAGCTTGGATGTCCGACGACAACTACTATCTCGCTTTCCAGGCGGGTTGGGAACAACAAGTTTGGAACAATTGGGGTACTGGTCTCCTCTCCAGCTATTATCGTCCTTACGCAGAACATTTGAGTCCCTATCGCAATGCACAGGGATGGAACGATTTGAGCTTCCAAGGTCTCAACGTCAAGCTTCGATTTGATTTCTAAGCTTTTGAGATGAGTTTTGAAGACAAAAAGCCCCGTTTGGTTAGTCCAGCGGGGTTTTTTTTGTTTTTTGCGGGAGAATGCGTGTCTTTTTAAACCTGGACGAGCGGGAATCCCACCCGTTCAGGAGTGGGATGAAAGCTCGCTATAAGAACGTAGCGAATTTACCTGAAGTGCTAACCTACTTTCTGGAACATTTTCTTTTGGGTGAGTGGACTAAAAATGGTCAAATGTTTGTATGAAAAAAGAAAATTGTTCCAAATATGCAACAATTGCAGTGAGATAGAGAAAAATCAATCTTTCAGAGACAGCGTTGTTGCAAACATTGCGGATACAAGGCTCACATAGATCACAACGCGTCTCTAAAGTATATTGGCCCTCAGACTAGATGGCCTAGTTAGAGAAGCCTTCGCTTTTAGGCGAGGGAGTAGTCATAAGACTCAATAATCTCCCTCGGCTTTAGCCGCGGGGAGATTTAATAAGCAAAATGGCCTCTTTGAGCATGTGGATCAACCGATCAACATCCTCATGGACATTATACAGTCCGAATGAAAGGCGTGCTAGAGCACGGATTCCAAATCGATTTAGGAGAGGCTGTGCACACAAATGACCAGTACGAATAGCGATCCCTTTAAGTCCTAAAAAAGTGCCCAAATCAAACGGATGGACTCCTTCTAATGTAAAGCTAATGATTCCCACTTTTGCCTTAGCTCTACTGTAGATGCGCACTCGATCAATTTTTGCAAGCTCCTTCATGGCGTATTGCATGAGCTCTTCATCCCAAGCTCGAATTTTTTTAATGCCAATGTCTTCGACATAATCGATTGCGGCACCTAGCCCCACCACTTGGGCGATTGGAGGAGTGCCCGCTTCGAACCTGAGAGGAGGATGTTGAAAAGTAGTTTTTTCAAGTGTCACTGTTTCGATCATGTCTCCACCTCCTAAAAAAGGGGGGAGGGTGTGCAGTAAGTGTTCTTTCCCGTACAAAACGCCGATTCCCGTGGGTCCGTAGAGTTTATGACCAGAAAAAGCATAAAAATCGACGTCGAGTTCCTCGACATCGACGGGAATTTTAGATATGGCCTGAGCTCCGTCAACGCAGACAATGGCTCCCACTTGGTGGGCTGCGTTGATGAGCTTCTTGATGGGATTGATCGTGCCCGTTGTATTGGCAACGTGGCAGACACTCACAATTTTTGTTTTATCATTTAAAAGCGACTCAAAAGTGTTGAAATCGAGCTCTCCATCATCACTAATAGGGATGATTTTTAAAACGGCGCGCCGCTCTGCACACACGAGATGCCAGGGAACAATATTGGCGTGGTGTTCCATTTCAGAAATAATGATTTCATCTCCCGGCGCAATGTGTGTTTTAGCCCAAGTCTGGGCAAAAAGGTTAATCGATTCCGTAGTTCCTCTTGTAAAGATGATCTCCTCAGCTTGTTTGGCGTGGATGAGATGCATGATTTTTTTTCTCACTTGAGAATATCTCTCAGTGGCCCACTCCGCCGTGGGATAGATGGCGCGGTGGACTGTGCTGTACTCTTCTCGATAAAAATGGCAAATGGCGTTGATCACACAGTCAGGTTTTTGAGACGTAGCAGCTGTATCGAGATAAACAAAAGGATGCCCGTGAAATACTTTCCCCAGCATGGGAAAGTCTCGACGTACCTTTTTCAGATCGAAAAGAGGGGCGCGTTTAGAACAAGTAGGCATCGATTTCTCGACTAAATTGATGACGCAAAGAGGTGATAGAAATCTCTTGAACAAGGGCACGGCAAAACCCCCGCACCAAATGATTCGTTGCTTCTTGCTCGCTGAGACCACGGGAACGGAGATAAAAGAGCTCATCTAAACGGGGTTTCGAGACAGTTGCACCGTGCGAAGCTTTGACATCATCTGCAAAAATCTCTAGATTGGGTTTACTAAAAGCGGCGGCGTGCTGACTTAAAACCAAATTGTTGTTCAGCTGATAGGCCTGTGTTTTCTGAGCTTCTTGGTCCACGTAGATCTTTCCTTCAAAGCTCGAGCGGGCCCGTTGTGAGACCACATGCTTAAAACATTGATGAGAATGGGTATGGGGCTTTTGATGCTCGATGCGAATATGCACATGTCCTTCTAGGCGGTTGCTCAAAAGAGAAAGTCCTTTTACATCTGCCGTGGCATGCATACCTGATAAATAGAGTGCGAGATCCCTCCTTTGGGTATGGGCTCCCCTTCCAAGTGAGAAATAGTTAAAAACGGCGCTCTCTTTGATCTCTGCCTGAACCGACAGAAAATCCCAACTGTTTTCGTGGTGGCCTGCCATATCATAATGGGTGTAATGAGCTCCTCTGCCCGCTGTGACGTTGATGGTGGCATTACTCCAAAATCGGCTTCCTCCCGTTTTTACAAACGTGGTGAGTCTCGCTCCTTCCCCCAAAAACATTTCAATGCGCGGGTGGACAACCGCCCTTTTTTCGATGCTTTGAGTGATGTTGAGGACCTGATCACACTGGACGTGAGGGGGGACGTAAATAAACAGCCCTTCACTGCTGACGGCTTGGTTGAGCCAGAAAAAGGGATCGATGGTTTTTTTAGATAGAAAAGCGAGTCGCTTTTCTAGAAGAGAGCCATATGTTTTTTTTGCCTGCTCAAGAGGTAAGATGATGAGCGGAGTGGGAGTGTCGTACTCAAAGTCAACAGAGCCCAGGATGAAATCGGGTGTCTGCTCGAGAGTTTTGAGCGATATGTACCTAAAAGCCTCTGTCTTGCGAGTGGGGAATCCCTTCCATTTTGCCCAAGCTCTTTGGTTTCTTTGTGCTGTTTCCAAGAGATGAGTAAGGGGCAATTGCTCTTGTTTTATCACGGGGGATGGGCGGCCTTTCATAACCAGTCATACCCTTTTTCTTCTAGGGCCTCGGCGAGCTCTAGCCCCCCTGACTTTTGAATCTTTCCGTCGACTACGACGTGCACAAAGTGGGGTTTAACGTAGTTGAGGAGTCTTTGGTAATGTGTGATCAAGAGCAAACTTTGCCGCTGTGTGATGCATTGAGCAATTCCTTGAGCTACTACTTTCATGGCATCAATGTCTAGACCAGAATCGGTTTCATCTAAAATGGCCAAGCAGGGCTGTAAAACAGCCATTTGTAGAATTTCATTCCGCTTTTTTTCCCCTCCGGAGAAGCCACTGTTGATATCTCGCTGAGCTAACTCCGGTTTGATCTGCATATTCTTCATCTTCTCTTCTAGAAAAGGTTGAAATGCCTCGACAGACAGAGGGGGCTGTTGCTGGGCTTTTCGCTTTGCATTGAGGGCTGCGCGTAGAAAATCGCTGTTTGAAACCCCTGGAACCTCGACCGGGTATTGAAATCCCAAGAAAAGTCCCAAGTGAGCACGTGCTTCTGGATCTAATTCAATGAGATCTTTCCCTTTAAAATGGATTGAGCCAGATGTTACTCGGTAATTCGGGTGACCGGCAAGCACCTTTGCAAGGGTAGACTTACCGGCGCCGTTGGGGCCCATCAGAGCGTGAATCTGCCCGAAGTGGACCGACAGAGTAAGCCCTTTGAGAATCGGTTGATCTTGAGTTTCAACATGGAGATTTTCAATAACTAACATCAGCCCACACTTCCTTCTAGCTTGAGTGTTAAGAGTTTTTGAGCTTCAACGGCAAATTCGAGTGGCAGCTCTTTGATCACCTGTTTACAAAATCCATTGACAATCATGTGCACACCGTCCTCTTGGGACAGCCCGCGAGACTGCAGATAGAAGAGCTGCTCTTCACTGATTTTGGAGGTGGAGGCTTCATGTTCTAATTCTGCATCTTCACTGTGCACTTCTATATAGGGGAAGGTATGCGCCGAGCATTGATTTTTGACGAGCATAGAATCGCACTGAGTGAAGTTACGCGCTTTTTTCGCCCTGGGGCCAATATGGACAAGCCCTCGATAAGTATTACTCGACTGATCTGCAGAAATACCCTTGGATACGATCGTAGACCTGGTGTTTTTCCCCAAATGGATCATCTTGGTTCCTGTATCCGCTTGCATTTTTCCATTTGTGAGTGCAACGGAGTAAAATTCCCCAACCGATTCATCCCCTTGTAGAATGCAGCTCGGATACTTCCAAGTGATGGCGGCGCCTGCCTCTACTTGTGTCCAAGAAATTCTAGACCGTTTCCCCGCGCACTTCCCTCTTTTAGTCACAAAATTATAGATGCCTCCTTTTCCGGTGATGGGGTCACCAGCATACCAATTTTGGACGGTTGAATATTTAATCTCAGCACCCTCAAACGCTATGAGTTCAACCACTGCCGCATGCAGTTGATTCGAATGATAGGCTGGGGCTGTGCATCCCTCTAAGTAGCTGACATAAGATCCTCTTTCGGCGAGAATCAGCGTGCGCTCAAACTGCCCCGTTTCTCGCTCATTGATACGGAAGTAAGTGGATAGTTCAATTGGGCATCTAACCCCTTCGGGGACATAGACAAAAGAACCGTCCGAAAAGACCGCAGAGTTGAGGGCAGCATAAAAATTGTCGCTTGGAGGCACCACAGTGCCCAAATATTTTTTGATCAGCTCGGGGTATTTTTGCACCGCTTCTGTCATCGAGCAGAGGATGACACCTGCCTCATCTAATGCCCGATGAAAGGTCGTTCCCAAAGAAACCGAATCGAAGACCACATCGACGGCGACATTGGAGAGTCGTTTTTGCTCTTCTAAAGGAATGCCGAGCTTCTCAAATGTGCGCAAAATCTCCGGATCCACTTGGTCTAAGCGCTCCAACGTCTGTTTTCGTTTAGGTTCAGAGTGATAGCGCATCGCTTGAAAGTCAATGGGATCGATGTTCAATCGTCCCCATTTGGGCTGCTTTTTCTTCTGCCACATCTGGAACGCCTTCAAACGAAAATCTAATAAGAATGGGGGCTCGCCTTTCTTTTGCGAAATGGCGCGCACGACGCTCTCATCCAGACCTTTTGGGAAGGTGTCGGACTCGATCTGAGTTTTAAAGCCATGTTGGTAGTCTCTGCGAGCGGCGAGCAGTTCTTGTGTAGGCACTATCCACCTTATTTCTAATGCTTAGTGAAGACTAGCAGTTTTTTTGGTGGAAGTCAACTCTTGCTTTCGATCCTATGCTTGAGCTGAGCGCGGTCCATATGGGCATTCCTGTGTACAACTCCCTAAAGCTGATCTCCAACCTGTGGAAGGGCTTAGTGCACCCTCTCTTTAGCCACATCCCTTGGTTTGATCATCGTCAACTCCGGTGTCTGTCTTTAGAGGCGCTCACCGAGTCAAGGCAGAGTGAGGTAAATTACGTGTAAAGTGGATCCCAACTGCTTGGTATGATGTGTCTTAAACAAGACGTGACTTGAACGTCATCCGCTATGTCTTGTCTGTTACATATGATGCCGAGGGGAATAAAAGCCTTACCACACACCGCTTCCATACAGGCATCTCTAAATTAACTGCTAATGCGATAGATGAAATAACAAACCTAACTACTTATTATAGAACGATCTAGGTTTTATTTTTTCAAAATCTTGAAAATTCTAAATGAGAAATCACCGCATGATACACACAAGAGAGAGTTAATTGGGAAATTACGTCATAAGCTATTTGTTATTGAGTAAGTTAAATTATAAAAGAGCCCAAATAGAGGAGATTTATTTAACTCACTCTCTGTCAATTTTTTACAATATATTATTAAATATTATTTTCAATTTAAATATTTTATTTATTATAATTTCTATTTAATAACTGATAATTAAATTAAGAAAAAAGGGGAAAAAATGACACAGAAAGTTTCATCATCATCTCAAATTCGAATTAATGGGGATCTAGCACAAAAAAGCATGTCATCGACGCAGCGTAAAGACAGCAAGATTACAGCAGTTGCTCGAGCCTCTCTTAAAAAGATAGCTAGCTTTTTTAAGATGCTAAGAGAAAAGATCCAGCTTCGGAAAAGCAACTCTCAATCGGTCACAATCATAGAAAATAAATCGGGGAAAAAAGGAGCGCGACTCAAATCACATCCGGTTCGAAAAGAGATTATGCAAGGCCGACGTGAGGCTAACGTCGCTGAACAAAGAGCATGTCGAGAATTAATAGATAAGCTCTCCAAGCTCACGCCAGTGCAGAGATAAGTCTGTTTAACCTGGACGAGCGGGAAATTTCAACCTGTTTAGGGGTGGGATTTCCCGCTCCTCCAAGTTACAACATGCGTGCGCACAAAAGGGAGAAAAAGGTCATTCATACCACCCGTGTACCTAGAGCTAATGTCTCACATTTTTGCTCTTTCCGTTAACGGATGTGTGTATGCGCACTTGCTTGGAGTAGAGCGTATCATTCTCTTAAAACGTCTCTGCACGCTGATTGCTTCAGGCGTCTCGAATCCCAAACCCATTCCTATATCTCTTGTCTATCCTTATCTAGACGAAGTGAATCATCCTATTTTACTTACCTACAAGTGGTCTCATCTGTTTTTAATCCCAGACATGTTTGGGAGTCTGTGTTGGAAATCTCCAAATTGCTCCGAAAAGGAAGCTCATGGAGAGAGGATTATGTCATAGTTTATTGAAGATTAGTAATTTAAATGATAAAATGTAAAAAAGGGGCTCCATCCACTTAACCCACTTGCTTAGAGCAGATTGTGGTCTTTTTCTTTTCTCTTATTTAGTGAAATAATTTTTTAATTTAATTATTTTATATGTTATAATTCCCATTTTAATTAATATGCTTTTGCATAAAAAGGGGGAAAACATGACACGACAAGTCTCGTCATCAACATCATCTCAAATTCAAACTGATAACAATCTACTGCACAAGGGGATGCCATCGACTAATAGTGAAGCTGTCAAAGTCACTCCGGTTGCTCAAGCTTGTTTTAGCGAGAAAGGGGGCTTTTTTGGACACATGCGAGAAGGGCTAGAGCTATGTAAAGGCAATGATCAGTTGAAGGGAAGGATTCATCATCAGTCCACACAATTCAATGAGCAATCTGTGGAAATCGCCTGTCTAAAACGGGTTTTGCAATCTCAGCAGGCCACTATGGGCTCCCAAGATCGGATCATTGTGCGAGATGAAAAAATCACAAAAAAGGACACTGCAGCAAGGAAGCAGAGCACGCAAGAACAGAGAGAAAAATTGGCAACGTTGGAAGCATCAAAAACGGAGTCGAACGGAGCATTGACCTTGAGTGAGCCAAACGTCAATCGATTTCACATATACATCCTGAGTTGGATCAATCGTCTGCTCGAGGTATTTTTTAAACGCAATCAATTAGAAGAAACGCACAATTTATTGCAGGCTCGCTTGAATGAAGGAGAGTCGGTGCTCAAAGGACAACATCAGAAAATTCAATCTATGCGTCAGGAGATTGCAAACAATTTTCTTCTCATTGAAGATTCCGAAAAGCAGATCGAAGAGATCAAAGGGATGAGGCGAGCGAGAAGGCAGAGTTTACGAGATGCCCACCAAGATTTTAGAGAAATTGCAAAATGCACTGAGAATAGGAACAAAGAGATAGATCAGATGCGAACACAGATCGATCAGCAACGTCGAAGTTCAAGGACAGACCTTGAGCAGCTGCTCGCATTCATATTTATTGGCGTAACTCCAAAAGAAGAGCAGAGCATCAATCATGGGGAAAGAAAAATTGATATGAGATGGCAGAAAGAAATCCAACAACAACACGAAGAGACCAAGCAGTTAATTGGGAATTTTGGATCAGAGATTGAAGATGTACGAAAAGGACTAGAAAGCGTAAAGGGGGAAATTATAGAGGAAGACAAATTGATGCAAAAAGAAAGGTCTTACTAGAAAGATCGATCCCATTTTCTCGATCATGTCCCAAACAAGGCTTGACTTTACAGTCATCTGCTATCCAGCAGTGCTTTTTTTCAGATTTACCTCGTCTATTACAACTTGGCTTTTTCCGTGATGCTTAACTTTTCAACGTTTAACCCCAAGATCCAAGCTCCTTCAATCTAGTACCCCCCTGAACGAATACCTTTTGTGTGCCGTTTTATTGTTTTGATCCGTGGGTTTTTCCCTTAAGACACACCGCTTCTTTAGCTCAGTTTTGAAGTGGCTATCACAGACATTCTTTTGAGGTTAAAGCAAATTGCTTCCATAAATGCCGCTTGTGGCTACTCCCTTGCCTAAAGGCGAAGGCTTCTCTACTTAAGGCCATCTAGTCCGAGGGCCAAAATACTTTAGAGACGCATTATGATCTCTGTGAGCCTTGTATCCACAATGATTGCAACAATGCTGTCTTTGCGATATTGGTTTTTTCTCTATCTCGCCGCAATTGTTGCATGTTGGGGTTGTGTAACAAATTCCATCCTCCCAGTACGCATCCTCCGCTTTGCATTTTAGGTATTGTTGAAACTGACTTACAACTAGTGTCCGTTTTTGCTTTTTGCATAGTGAGATCCTTGTTGTTGATTTTAAGACTTTCTATGCAGATGGTTTGATATTTCTCGACTATCTGTCTAGATTTTTTGTGGCAAAAGTTTTTGCTCTGATTCGCTTGGGACTTCCGCTGTAGGTAACGGTGTTGTCTCCATTTCGCAGGAAAACGAAATTTCCCATTCATCTGATGGCAAACACTTGACTTTAGCACGTCTTTATCTTCCCCGATATAGGCCTATGTAACCTTAAGCGAATCTTCCCCACTTTTGATAGCTTTACCTTGAGCGGCAAATCCAGATTGTGGATAGCAAAAGCTGTCATATCTATGTCGACCACGAAATCGAGGGAAGCCAGCCTTCTTCTTGGCTTTGACTCTTCGAAAAAAGGCCTTCATGGCTGTATCCAGCCTGTTTCCCACATTCTGCAATACCTCTGAGTGCACCGATAGCAAAGAAGGTCTTTCCTCTTTGATCAGTGGAAGCAGCTGTTGCTTTTCATACTTCGTTAGGATTGACCGAGCTCTTCGTAAGGACAGCTTCTGTTGCTCCAAAAACTCGTTGTATAGCCATCGACACTCGTCTAACTGCTCCTGCAAAAGCCGCTTTTGTTTCTTAAGTCAGTCGAAGTCTGAACACAAACGATTTTCTTTTCTTCATACAGGCATTTTACCATTTTTGGTCCACTCACTCAAAAGAAAATGTTCCAGAAAGTGGGTTCGCTCTTCAGCTAAGTTTGCTACGTTTTTCAAGCTATTTCTCTATTTTTTATGGTGAGCTTTCATCCCAGCCCAAAGCGGGTGGGATTTCCCGCTCGTCCAGGTTAAACGATTGCCTTCTTTGCTTTGGGTCCCTTAAGAAGTGTTCCTCTATAACAAGATGTGTCTAAGCGTTTCTTAAGCAGCATTGCTTATTTGGCTCTAATCCTGGATACTGCGAATTCGATAAACAGTGTTTGATGGTGCGTGAGAAGCCTGCCTGCAAATTTCGACATTTTATCCGAGCATGGGAAGAGCAAGCGCCCTACATGGGGGAAGCTCCGTGTATTTGTTAATGAAAAATCGAGAGAGCTCATAACAATAAACATTACAGATAACTTACGTAGCTGTCTGTAGTCAGGCTCAAGGTCTAATTGAAGGATGTCCCTTTAACAGTAAAAGAAGTAAAAGCAGATGGGGGTTATGACCTTAAGCCAAGGTCAGGAGAATGATCCGGGCAAGAGGAGCTAAGCCTCTCACTTTTCCTCAAAAGAATGCAAAAAAGGGTTGCTCCAAGGAAAGGGACTACGCAATATCTATTATCAAAGAGTTGGGAGTGGATGCTTTAGCGAGATCGGTTTGTTGCAAAGTTGACTGGATACAGCAAAAGAGCCCCTTTCGGAAAGCTGGTTTTCTAGCCTAAAAAGCTGTTTAAACACTCGAGATGAGATCCCCAATTCAAAAAAAAATTGCCATAAAAAAGGTTTTTGTGTATAACCCCCATGGGTAAATGAGTTTTTAAATTGGAGATAAACGATGAAAAAATTGTTTCTTACTACCGGCCTTCTTCTAAGTTGCGGCTTGTTCACCACTTTTGCCCGTGTAGAGGGTTATGACTTCTCTACTGAAGACAACATGAAAATCTATGGATCTGGTGAAGACGAAAGAAAAGCAAAAGCCGAGATCGACAAAGCAGAAGCAGAAGCTAGAAGAGCAAAAGCAGATGCCGACAAAGCGGAAGCAGAAGCTAGGATAAAAGAACAAGAAGCTCGGGAACGAGGCGTCTGAAAAACCCATAGCATCTTTTACACGAATTCTATTCATGCATGTAATCGTAAACACCTTCACGTGCTTCCTTAAATTTGGATTGGAAAAGGTTTCTTAAATAAGCAATTTGTCTGGGTGTTTTTTAACCTGGATGAAAGCTCGCTATAAGAACTTAGCGGACTCACCTGAAGAGCTAACCTAATTTCTAGAAGGTGTTTTTTGCGTGAATGGACTAAAAATGGTAAAACGTTTGTACGAAGAAAAGCAAATCGTTTGTGTTCAGACTTCGGCTGACTTAAGAAACAAAAGCCGATTTTGCAGGAGCGTTTAGCTGAATGGCGGAAGCCTTCATGGTAAGAGCTCGGTCAATCCTAACGAAGTATGAAAAGCAACAGCTGCTTCCACTGATCCAAGAGGAAAGACGCTCTTTGCTATCAGTGCACTTAGAGGTGTTGCAGAATGTGGAAGACGGGTTAGATAGAGCTATGAAGGCCTTTTTTCGAAGAGTCAAAGCCAAGAAGAAGGCTGGCTTCCCTACGCTTTCGTAGTCGAAGTAGGCATGACAGCTTTTGCTATCCACAGTCTAGGTTTGCTGCTCAAGGTAAAGCTGTCAAAAGTGGGCAAGATTCGCTTAAGGTTACATAAGCCTATATCGGGGAAGATAAAGACATGCTAAAGTCAAGCGTTTGCCATCAGATGAATAGGACATTTTGTTTTCCTGAGACGTCGAAACCAAGCCGCTACCTACAGCGGAAGTGTCGCTTGTGGGAATCGATCTGGAAATAGAAAATTTTGCTTTTCTCTCAGACGGAAACAAGATAGATAACCCCCGCTTTTTTCGCTTTTCCGAGAAAAAATTAGCCAAAGCGCAGCGCACCCTTAAGAAAGAGAAGAAAGGAAGCAAAGCACGTTCTAGGCGTGGCAAGATATGCTCCAAGATACACAGAAAGATAGCGAATCAGAGAAAAAACTTTTGCTACAAAAAATCTAGAGAGATAGTCGAGAAATATCAAACCATCTGCATAGAAGGTCTCAAAATCAACAATATGATCGAAGGATCTCACTACGCAAAAGCAAAAGCGGACGCTAGTTGTAAGTCAGTTTCGACAATACCTAATCTACAAAGCGGAGGATGCTGGTAGGAGGATGGAATTTGTCAACCCTGCATACACAACCCAAAAATGCAACAAATGCGGAGAGATAGAGAAAAACTAATATCGCAAAGACAGCATTGTTGCAAGCATTGCGGGTACACGACCCACAGAGATCACAACGCGTCTCAGAATATTTTGGCCCTCGGACTAGATGGCCTGGGTAGCAACCCTAGAA
>Ga0126343_10000010_pt1 | contig 65727 bp, 51 predicted proteins | sample Cyp2metagenome_FD_92531 | JGI IMG/M metagenome (GOLD analysis project Ga0126343, IMG submission 92531) | Coral microbial communities from Lord Howe Island, Old Settlement Bay, Australia - Cyphastrea 2 metagenome | ecosystem: Host-associated > Invertebrates > Cnidaria > Coral ...
GAATGAAATTCATACCACATAACATTGACAACGCCAAATGCGCAAGCAAGCAGCACGCCGAGTATCCAGGCAAAATACCACATTGTTCATTAACTCCCTGATTCAATAAAGCGAATGACTGTCTTGTTCGATCTGCTCAGCAGTCATACGACCCCACATTTTGTAGAAACACCAGATGGTGTAGCCCAGGATGATGGGGACGAACACTGCCGCAACGCCGGTCATAATGGCCAGGGTCAGGTAGCTGGATGTGGCATCCCAGATGGTCAGGCTGTAGGACGGGTCGGTGCTGGAGGTGAGCACAAACGGGAACAGGCTGAAGCCGGCGGTCATGATGACGCCGGCCTGGGCCAGCGATGAGCAGGTGAACGTCAGGCCATCCTGTTTACTGCCAGATAACAGTAGCACACCGATGGCGCCGAGGAAACCGAGTACCGGGGCAATCATCATGATCGGGTAGTGGCTGTAGTTGTTCAGCCAGGCACCCATGCTCAGGACTACGGTTTTACCCAGCGGGTTGGATGCTCCGTTGGTGTCCACTACGCTAGTCATTTCATAGCCATTGATCTGGGTTAGCCAGACGCCAGCCAGGGCAAAGGCGACGATGGTCACGATGGCGCTATAGCGTACGACGATGGTCGCACGGTGGCGGATTGGCTCACCGGAGCGCAACTTCTGCCAGACTGCGCCCTGCATGGTCAGCATGGCGACGCTGACGACACCACACAGTAGCGAGAACGGATTGAGCAGATCGAAGAAGTTACCCTGGAAGCTTGAACGCATAAAGCCGTCCAGAGTGAACTCAAAGCCGACGAAAATATTGCCGAAACCAACGCCAAACACCAGCGAAGGTACAATGCCACTGATAAACAGCCCCCAATCCCAGGCATTGCGCCAGCGTGTGTCGTCCACCTTGGAGCGATAGTCAAAGGCTACTGGCCGGATCAGAAGGGCAAAAAGTACCAGTATCATGGCCCAGTAAAATCCGGAAAACGCAGTAGCGTAAACGGTGGGCCATGCGGCAAACAAAGCACCACCGGCGGTGATCAGCCAGACCTGGTTGCCATCCCAGTGGGGAGCAACGGCGTTGATCATGATGCGCCGCTCGGTGTCGTTTTTGCTCATAAACGGCAGCAGGTTGGCGGTACCGAGGTCGTAACCGTCCATGATGGCGAAGCCGATAAACAGCACGCCGATCAGCACCCACCAGATAAATCGGAGAACTTCATAATCCATGGTCATCACTCCTTACACTTTGCCCTGGAGGGTGGAATTCTTACCGCTGACTGGGCCATCCAGTGTTCCACCAGCCATGGCCTGCTGCTGCTCAAAGTGGTAACGACCTGTGTGCAAGGTGCTCGGCCCCAGTCGAGCGTATTTGACCATCAGCCACACTTCAACAATGGCAAAGATACCATAGAACAAGGTAAAGCCAGCAATGCTCAGATAAAGGTCAGTAACCGTACGACTTGAGGCAGATATATAAACCGGCAGAATGCCAGATATAGACCAAGGTTGTCGTCCATATTCAGCAACAAACCAGCCCGTTTCACTGGCAATCCACGGCAGCGGCAGGGACCACAGACAAAGTTTCAGGAAGAAACGGCTTTTGTATTCGCTGCGGCGTGCCGTCTTGTAAAACGCAGTCACCAGCAGCAACAGCATCAACATACCGGAGCCCACCATAATCCTGAAGGCAAAGAACATCGGCCAGACGGTGGGAATGGAATCCACTGCGGCCTGGTGCACCATGGCGTCAGTGGCGGCGGGAATGTCGTCAGTGTAACGGGTCAGCAACAATCCGTAACCAAGGTCGTCTACGACCTTGAGGAAGGCGGCACGGTTTTCCGGAGTATCTTCGCCGTTTTTCAGTTTTTGCAGCAGATCGTAAGCGATCATGCCACTTTTGATGCGCACCTCTTTATTCTCAATCAGCTCTTTAATGCCGGCCACTTCCCGGTCCAGAGAGCGGGTGGCGATAATGCCAAGCAGGTAGGGAATCTTGATAGCGAACTCAGTCTCCATCTTTTCCTGATCAGGCAGACCGATCACGGTAAAGCTGGCTGGTGCCGGCTGTGTCTCCCACTCTGCTTCGATGGCGGCCAGTTTCACCTCTTGCACGTCGCCCAGCTCATAACCGGATTCGTCACCGAGCAGCAATGTTGAGAGGATAGCGGCCAAACCAAAGCCGGAGGCCACGGCAAAGGAGCGACGGGCAAAGCCAACGTCACGCTTTTGCAGCAGGTAGTAAGCAGAAATTGCCAGGACAAAAATGGCACCTGTCGTGTAACCAGCAGCCACGGTGTGCACGAATTTCACCTGGGCAACCGGGTTGAACACCACGTCGGCAAAGCTGGTCATCTCCATGCGCATGGTTTCAAAGTTAAACTCTGCACCCACTGGATTCTGCATCCAGGCATTGGCGATCAAAATCCACATGGCGGAGAGGTTGGTGCCGATGGCCATCAACCAGGTACAAGCCAAATGCTGCACCCGGCTCAGGCGATCCCAACCGAAAAAGAACATACCGACGAAGGTGGATTCCAGGAAAAAGGCCATCAGGGCTTCAATGGCCAGCGGTGCGCCGAAGATGTCGCCCACGTAATGGGAGTAGTAGGACCAGTTGGTACCAAACTGGAACTCCATGGTCAGACCCGTGGCCACACCCACGGCAAAGTTGATGCCAAACAGTTTGCCCCAGAACTTGGTCATATCCTTGTAAACCTGTTTGCCCGTCATTACGTAGACGGACTCCATGATCGCCAGGATAAACGTCATGCCCAAAGTCAGTGGCACAAATAGAAAGTGATACAGCGCGGTAATCGCAAATTGAAAGCGCGAGAGATCTATGACTTCTTCCAGAATCATAAGACTCCTCCACAAATAAGTTCAGAGGGAAAAGCTGGTTGTTACTGTCTTAGACTACATTTTCTGATTCGGCGAGTATCACAGTCGGCAAGCCCTGAGCATCACCAAGGCTCACTGTGCTGTATAAGTTTTAATACCGAATCAAACCGTCTGAGGCGCACACCATGCCCAGTAAAATAGGGAGTCATGTTACGCCCGTTACGTATATGCGTACAGTTCGGTTTGCCACAACTAACCGTGCAACCAATAATCCGTGGAACTGAGCCGGTTGATGGTCTTTTTGGCGTTGTACAGGTCCAATTGCCAACTCTCTTTGGCTTGGGGTACTTCGATGGTCAGCACATCGTCCTGAGAATAGGAAGCACTGAGCGGGGTTTCGTAGCGGGCGATGAATTGCAGGCGCTCAAGGCTGGCGTTGTAGGTTGCCACCAGAAAGTTGATGGTCTGGTCGCTGAGCGGCACCCGGTAGTAACGGATCAGGTTTTGTGCCAGTTTCTCTGCACTGGCGGCCAGATTTTTCTCCACCGCAGCGGCCATGGCTTCGCCCCAGGCGGCTTTGGTGCGGGCGCTCATGCCCGGTTCGATATTGGCCAGGCTGGTGGCGTTGGCATTTTCAATGGCGCGCTGGATTTGCGGATCATGCAGACGGATGTACGGATCGAGAATGGTGGCAATCTCAATGGCCATTTCCCGGGCCTGAGCTTCACTCAAGCCCGGGCCGCTATCGGTGGCCCCTTGGTGATGGCCAGCCTTTTCCGCCGTGGTGGTTTCCGGGCACGGCGCCTCGGCCAGCTCGCGCAGGTACTGGCGAATACGGCGGGTGATTTCTGCCTTGTCTTCATCATCAAGGAAGATGCTCTGCTCCGAGATGGTCAGGCTGCGTTTAAGGTTCTCGTTATTCTGATGCTGGTATTTGCTGGATAATTTCTGCCAGTTTTTCAGCGCTCTTTTCAGCAGCAGGCTATCGCGCCCCTGCTTCAGATAAGCCCGATGACTTTCATTGTATATTTGCAGCGCTTTTTCCAACTGCTGGCTTTTGCTGTTGAGGGTCAGCAGGTACTTTCTGGCCCACTTTTTCGGGGTCTTTTTCTCAGTGGATTTGTGCTGTATCGATAACATCAGCTGCCGTGCCTCACGAACCTGCAAGCTCAATGCGTCCAATGATCTGGTGGCCACGGCCAGCAGTTTGTGGGTGCTCAAACCGTTACCGCTGCCAATCTCCGAAGGAATACCGATATTGTTCAGGTAGGTGGTCAGTGCCTTGAGGCGGGAATAAACCCTGGCCCGGCTGATGCGCAGATCGTTACGCTCTTCTTCCAGCTTATCCAAAGCCCTGGCCAGGTCCCAGTGGCCGGTGTACTCAATTTTCAGGTAGGCAATTTCCCGACCGCAAATCAGCTCAAAGCAGAGCGTCAGCATCTCCTCCACATCGTGCAGAGTCATCAGGTTGTCGTTGCTTTCTTCGATGGCGGAGAGTATGCGCTCGATAAAGAGCGGTTCCCGCGCCTGCCCGTCGTGGGGGCGGGCAACAACGCCATTCAGGCGGTTTTTCAGGGCTTGTGCCGTGCGCGGGTGGTTTTCGTTGAGCATCTGCCAAGCCTTTTCCGCCTCCTCCCTGCCCTCTTCGATCACATCGCGCATGCGGCTGAACAGTCCGGCCCGGCGAAAAATCTCAATGCGCTCGGCCTGCCTGGCCAATTGCTGGTTGCCGGTCAGATCCTCAATGGCAGTAGCAACCCACTCCGGGCCAAGATCAAGCTTGCGCAACAAAATGCCTGCTGAGTGGATGCGCCGTTGCTCTTCGGTCATATTGACCTGACCCAGATCACGAACCCGGTAAATCAGCTCGGGAATCTGGTCAATCAGGCCCAACTGATCCAGTCGGTCGCGAATTTTCTGTCGCCCGTGGGTCATGTTATGAAACAGCCGGTAACCGACACCCAACGCGACGGCAATAACGGAATAGCCGAGAAAATAAAACGCTCGTTCAGTGGGCATCAATTCGCCGTAGGCGAAGTAGTAGCCGAAGTAGGCAGCCATCAGAGTGACGGGACCGGCGGTCCAGGCAAACTGCAAAACGGTAATACTCCAGGGTTCCTGGTGGGGTGCCCTGGCTACTTTCTCGAGCCAGCGAAGTTCACGCTCTTCAAGCTTGAGATCGATGTTTGACAGTTTTTTTTTCGGCTGCTCTTTATTACCGGAATGGCCTGAAACAGCAGCGTGAAGGTCGGTTCCTTTCGACATTTTCCGGGAAACCTGATGGGAGGGCGATTAATCAGTCCCGATTATAAATCATCCTGACTTTTGACAACCATATGTAAATCTACGTTCATGAAATGCCAGCCATTATCGGTTGCATGAGCACAGTATCCAAATAATATTTTGGTCAATTAGTGGCAAAGCCGGAAAAAGCTGTTTGAATGAAGTGCTCTGCTATTTGAGGTCGCCTGCCATGCACACAATAACAGACACACGACCAGCACTTATACCATCGTCGTATACCACAACCTCCGGCGATGCCGGTGAAATCTCCGCAACTGCAACTGCAACCACACCATCCCCCATAGCCAGTGGTGCGGTGGTAACAACACCGCTGACAAAACGTCTGTGCTGCCCAATAACAACACTGCAGGCCGCTCCTGACAAACTATGGCAAGACCTGAAGGGTGAAACACCTCGCATCGACGAGCATATCAGGCTCTGGTGGCCGTCCGCAAAAGACCCTCTGTTCCAATGGCCGGAGGATGATCTGGCCGTTGCCGCGCAGGCGGCTATCACGGGCAATTTGCCGTTGCTTGCCCATATGCACGAACAACATATTGATATCCATGAGCGCACGCCAGCAGGTAATTCTCTGATAACCCTGGCTGCCATGGGTGGCCAGCTGGAGACCATACACTGGCTTTACTCTCTGGGGCTGGACATTCATCATCGCAATGCTGCCGGCACCGACGCACTGATGAGTGCTGCTGCCTATGGCCATACAGACGTCATTGAGTGGCTTGTTGAAAACGGTGTCAGCCTCGGTTTCATGACCCAGCGCACCGATCGCAACGGCAACGATGCCCTTATGTATGCAGCTCACAACGGACAGTTTGAAGCAGCCAAACTGCTGATTGCGCTTGGTGCTCAACCGAACCCTTGCAACCACAGTCGTGTAAATGCACTGATGCTGGCTGCCAACAGTGGTGACCGCCCCTTGGTCAAATTGTTGTCAGAAAATTGCAATGTAAACGATAGAGCTAGATCTGGGTGGTGTGCTATCCATTTTGCTGCCGGTGGCGGGCACCTGGATATTATCAAACTGCTCTGTAGACGTGGAGCAAACATTGAAGCAAACACTGAAGCAATCACTATGGACGGCTACAACGTCTACACTCTGGCCGCAGCATCTGGCTCTCTGAACACCCTGCACTGGTTGCACAGGTACACCAGTGCTTTTCGGGATGGCGAAGTTAAATGCGACGCCCTGATAGCTGCTACCAGGGCCGGCCATTTGCCCATCATTACGTTCCTGGTTCCTGACACTAAAGACGATAATGCATATTACAGCACTTATCGCAGCAGGCTTGGCTACGATAGTGATAGTGATGATGGCAGTGAGGATGTCAGCAACAGCACCTTAACATTCTCACTTACACTTGCTGCCTGCAGGGGGTATCTTGACTGCGTGCAGTACCTGTACACGTACATGTATAGGTACGCACGAGATGCACTGCCCGACGGAGAGAACGATACCCCTCTCGTCTTGCTGGCCGCCGGGAACGACAACCTTGACATGTTGCAATGGTGTGAACAGCAGGGTGCCGACCTGCATAAAGTCGACAAAGATGGGCGCAATGCGCTGCTCTTCGCGGCTCAGGGCGGATGTTTGGCCACAGTGCAGTGGCTTCACGCCAAGAGGGTAAATATGCACCTGAAGGACAACAGCGGAATGAACGCAGTTGACTTAGCCGCCTCACATGGCTACTTTGATGTGGCCAAGTGGCTACACAGTGAAAACGTCGACACACCCCACAAGGAAAATATGCTGTTCGACGCAGTCAGATGGTCTCAGCTAAGTGCCGTACAGTGGCTATCAGGCATTGTTGATTTGCAGTGTCTTGATCCGTATGGTCGTGACTGCCTGACGTACTCAATCTTATTCAGCAGCGACGAGACCCCAAAAGGGGTCACCATGATCCGTTGGCTCTACCAACAGGGATTGAGCGTGTCCTGGCAGCATTTGCATAATTTCCTGTCCAAAGATTTCTTCCTGGACTCCAGCGAACTGGGTGAGTATGGCAAGGCAAGGCAAGCCTATTTTTACCGCAAAAAGCTGACCGAAATGCTCACCTACGAAGACCCCGGGGATCTGAAAAACCGGATCACCGTAGCCGGTAAAAGAAATTTGCTGCGCATATTTAACATCGATTGCACAGCTTTTGATGAGGACCAGCTTGATAAAAAACTTTTGTCGTTTAAAAGAACTTAATGAACGTAGCAGTAATCGGACAAAAAACGCCTCTGCTGATGTATTGGCAGAGGCGTCCGGTTGACCTGATCAGGCAAAGCCCATCAGGTGCGCCCCGACCACCACAACGCTGGCAATCACAAACAGCAGCAGCATAAAACGCCAGACAAAGCGCAGCCAGTCGCCCCAATCAATACGACAGACGCCCAAGGTTGCCATCAGTGGCGCAGACGTTGGTACGATGACGTTGGTAAAGCCATCGCCAAGCTGGAAGGCCAGTACTGAAACCTGGCGGGTTACGCCGACGATATCTGACAGCGGTGCCAGCAGAGGCATGGTCAACACGGCCTGACCGGAGCCGGAGGTAACAAAGAAATTAAACACCGACTGGAACACGTACATCAGCCACGCCGCCAGCACGTCGGGCAGACCACCAATGGCAGAGCCGGCACTGTTGAGAATGCTGTTCAACACGCTTGGCTCGCTGATATCGCCACCGCCGATCAGCATCAAGACACCCTTGGCAAAACCAACCAGCAGGGCCGGAGCCAGCATGACACCGGCACCCTCTTTGAAAGAAAGGGCAATGTCGTTAAAGGTCATGTTGTTCAGCCGGAATGCCACACCAATCAAACCGGCAACCAGCCCCATGGTAAAGAACTGGGAGGCAATTTCAGCAATGTACCAGGCGTGCACGACCACACCCCAGATTACCCAAATCACAGCGACCAGCAAGACCAACATCACCAGCGTATCGCCCAGATTCCAGCGGGCCTCCACACTGCTCATGGCCTGCTGGCGAAAATAGTTGTCGCTGGCGTAGCTGTAAGAACGCTTCGGATCTTTCTTGACGGAGGCCGCGTAGTACATGGTGAAAGCGATGCCCACAAGGGTAAAACCTACCCACATGACGATGCGGAAGGTCATGCCAGATAGCACCGGAATACCGGCGATGCCCTGGGCAACCGCAACGGAGAACGGATTCATCCAGGAGGTGGCAAAACCGATCTGCGTAGCGATGTAGGTGACCATCACCGTTGTGATACCGTCATAACCGAGGCGCACCATCAACGGGGCAATGATAATGGCAAAGGCCACCGCCTCTTCGCCCATGCCAAACACGGCACCACCGAGGGAAAACAGGAAAAACAGTACCGGAATAAAGAGCGCTTCGCTGCCCTTGGTCTTGTCAATCAGGCGCAGGATGCCATTATCAACGGTGCCTGTGCGCATAACCACGCCGAAGGCTCCACCGATCACCATCATAAACATAATGACGCTGACCGCAGAGCCAGAGGTCAGGCCGGCAAAGGGGAAATTCATGACCCCGGTTTCGCTGCCCACGGCAAAAAAGCGCACGGCGTTGTAAACCAACTCACCATTGTCGTCTTTAGCGTAGGCAAACGACTGAGGATCAATGACTGTGCGCACCTTCTCCACACCGTCCACCAGATAGCTGACCTGCTCAGTGGCAAAATAACCGGCCGGAATGAAGTAGCTCAGCAGCGCGGCCACCAGGCCAACAATAAAGATAAGAATCAGGGTGTCGGGCATCTGCCAGCTTTTGGCCGTTGCCTGAGGATCGGATTGGGAGACTGTTTCGCTCATAAATATGTCAGGAACCAAGAAAAAAGATCATAAAATATCAGTTAAACCGCATAAAAAGTCAATTGCATTCCATTTCCGGTTGACGAAAAAAAGGCCGGTCTCTGAATAAGAGCCGGCCTTTTTTATATAGCTTAAGACGGGATTAGCCGCCGAAATCATCCAGCAGGATGTTCTCTTTCTCGACGCCCTGGTCTTCCAACATTTTGATTACTGCGGCGTTCATCATGGGTGGTCCACACATGTAGAACTCGCAATCTTCCGGCGCCGGATGATCTTTCAGGTAGTTGTCGTACAACACCTGATGGATAAAGCCGGTATAGCCAGTCCAGTTATCTTCTGGCATTGGGTCAGACAGCGCCAGGTGCCAGGTAAAGTTCTCGTTGTCAGCAGCCAGCTGGTCGAACTCTTCTACATAAAAGGCTTCGCGCAGGGAACGAGCACCGTACCAGAAGGAGATCTTGCGCTTGGAAGCCAGGCGCTTAAGCTGGTCAAAGATGTGCGAGCGCATGGGCGCCATACCAGCACCACCGCCGACAAAGACCATCTCGTTGTCAGTGTTTTTGGCAAAGAATTCACCGAACGGTCCGTACACAGTCATCTTGTCGCCCGGCTTCAGGTTAAAGACGTAGGAGGACATTTTGCCTGGTGGGAAGCTGGTGCCCGGCGGCGGAGAAGCCACACGGATATTAAACTTCAGCAGCCCCTTCTCTTGTGGGTAGTTGGCCATGGAGTACGCGCGGATGGTGTCTTCATTTACCTTGGAAACGTACTGCCACAGATTAAACTTGTCCCAGTCCTCGCGGTACTCTGGCTGGATGTCGAAGTTCTTGTACTCAACGGTATGGGCCGGGCACTCAAGTTGCACGTAACCACCGGCGCGGAAGTTAACGTCCTCACCTTCGGGCAATTTCAGCACCAACTCTTTGATGAACGTAGCCACGTTCTCGTTAGAGACAACCTCACACTCCCACTTCTTGACGCCGAAAAGCTCTTCTTCGACTTCAATTTCCATGTCTTGTTTCACCGCGACCTGGCAGGAGAGGCGCCAGCCCTCTTTCTCTTCACGCTTAGTGAAGTGAGCGCGCTCCGTGGGCAGCATTTCACCGCCGCCGGCCAACACTTTGCACTTACACTGGGCGCAAGTACCACCACCACCACAGGCAGAAGGCAGGAAAACACCGGCGCTGGACAGCGTGTTCAACAGCTTGCCGCCGGCGGCCGTGGTGACGTTTTTCTCCGGGTCTTCGTTGATCCCGATAGTGACATCGCCGGTGCTCACCAACCTCGAACGGGCGGCCAGGATCACCAGGACCAGCGCCAGCACGATCACGGTAAACATCGCCACGCCGTAGATAATATTCAGATCCATTTAGCAATCCCCTTAAAGCTGTACGCCAGAGAACGACAGGAAGCCCAGGGACATCAAACCAACGGTAATGAAGGTGATGCCAAGGCCACGCAGCCCCGCAGGTACGTCACTGTACTTAAGCTTTTCCCGGATTCCGGCCAGGGCAGCAATGGCCAGGGCCCAGCCCAAACCAGCACCAAGACCGTAAACCACCGACTCGCCGAAGTTGTAGTCCCGTTGCACCATGAACAACGAAGCACCCATAATGGCACAGTTTACGGTGATCAGCGGCAGGAACACGCCCAGCGCGTTATAAAGAGCCGGAACAAATTTATCCAGAAACATTTCCAGAATCTGCACCAGAGCGGCGATAACACCAATGTAGGTGATCAGGCCCAGAAAGCTCAGGTCAACGCCCGGCACCAAGGCACCGTCCCGAAGGATATTCTGGTAGATAACATTGTTGATGGGTACGGTAATGGTCAGTACGGCAATAACTGCCACCCCAAGGCCCACGGCAGTTTTCACCTGCTTGGATACCGCCAGGAAGGTACACATCCCCAGGAAGAAAGCCAGCGCCATGTTTTCCACAAACACCGCTTTCACAAACAGTGAAATTAACTGTTCCATGACTTAGTGCGCCTCACTGAATTGGGTGTTAGGAGCAATCTTGAACTCAGCCTCTTCAACCTGGTCAGTCTTCCAGCTGCGAATGGCCCAGATCAGCAAACCGATCAGGAAGAAAGCGCTTGGTGCCAGCAGCATCAGGCCGTTGGTAATGTACCAGCCGCCGTTATTCACAGTGGGCAGGATTTCCACACCAAACAGGTTGCCGGAGCCGAACAGCTCTCGGAAAAAGGCAATAACCAACAGCACCGCGCCGTAACCCAGACCGTTACCGAAGCCATCAAGCGCCGACAGCGCCGGGCCATTTTTCATGGCAAACGCTTCGGCACGACCCATAACGATACAGTTGGTGATGATCAGACCAACAAATACTGACAACTGTTTGGAGATGTCAAAGGCGTAAGCTTTGAGGATCTGGTCAACCACAATAACCAGCGAGGCAATAACCGTCATCTGACAGATAATACGAATGCTGTTGGGGATGTGGTTACGAATCAGCGACACCGCCAGGTTGGAGCAGGTGGTCACACCGGTAACCGCCAGCGCCATAACCAGACTGACCTGCATGCTGGTCGTTACCGCCAGAGCCGAACAGATGCCCAGAATCTGCAAAGTAATGGGGTTATTTTTAACCACCGGTTCCAGCAGAATATCTTTCGTCTTCACAGACATTATGCATTCCCCGCTTTCAGGTTATTCAGGAACGACTTGAAGCCAGTATCAGCCAACCAGAACTTGATCAGGTTGCTGACGCCATTAGAGGTCAGGGTTGCACCGGCCAGGCCGTCAATTTCATTCACGGCACCGGGATTGGTTGGGTCAACGCCGCCTTTGATCACATGCAGCGCAACCTGGCCGTCAATACCGTAAATTTCTTTGCCTTTCCAGCGGGAGATCCATACCGGATTGCTCACCTCGCCACCCAGTCCGGGGGTTTCCGCCTGTTCGAAGAAACCAAAGCCTTTAACGGTGTTGAGGTTGCTTTCCAGAGCCAGAAATCCGTACATGGTGGACCACAGGCCGTAGCCGTGAACCGGCAGGATCAGGGTCTGCATTTTGCCATCCTGCTCCACCAGGTAGACCTTGGCCACGTTTGCCTGACGTTTGATGCCGGCAATATCTTCAGCGCCAACCAGTGCATGGGACTCAGCAGGATCTTTGGCGGCGGTGCGCTGATCGTACTGATCGGCACTTTGGCCAGCGGCGGTCTCGTCGATGAATTTGCCGGTTTTCAGATCCACCAGGCGTGGCTGGATGCGCTTGTACAGCTCTTCAACCTGGGTGGCGCTCAGTGCCCGGGCATCATCGGTCAGACCAGAGATGGCCAGAATATTACGCTGAACGTCCAGCTTGACGTTCTCTTCCTGCTTCGGCTTCAGAAATACCGCAGCCGCAGAAACCAGCACTGAACAGACCAGTGACAGCACTACCGTGACCAGCAGGGTCTTTTTGATCGTATCGTTTCCCATCAGGCGCGAGCCTCCCGACGCTGGATATTAGCCTCAACCACAAAGTGGTCAATCAGCGGCGCAAACAGGTTGGCGAACAAGATAGCCAGCATCATCCCTTCCGGGTATGCCGGGTTCACCACCCGAATCATGATTACCATGACGCCAATCAGGGCACCGTAGAACCAGCGGCCGGTGTTGGTCATGGAGGCAGAAACCGGGTCTGTGGTCATAAAGATCAGACCAAAGGCGAAACCGCCCAGCACCATATGCCAGTACCAGGGCACCTGGAACATGGGGTTGGTGTCAGAACCGATGAAATTGAACAACGTGGACAGGGCAATCATGCCGATCATGGTGCCGGCCACAATGCGCCAGGAAGCAATGCCGGTGAACAGCAAAACAGCGCCGCCAATAAAGATCGCCAGGGTGGAGGTCTCGCCAATGGAGCCTTGCATCACACCAAAGAAAGCGTCCATCCAGGTGATCGAGTGCTGCAACATCTCCATACCGCCTTGCTGGGCCACGCTCAGCATGGTTGCGCTGGAGAAACCGTCAACCGCCGTCCACACCAGGTCGCCGGAAATCTGTGCCGGGTAGGCAAAGAACAAAAACGCACGACCGGTCAGGGCTGGGTTGAGGAAGTTCTTGCCGGTGCCACCGAACACCTCTTTACCGATGACCACACCGAAGGAGATGCCCAGAGCCACCTGCCACAGCGGGATGGTGGGCGGTACGATCAGGGCAAACAGGATCGAGGTAACAAAGAAGCCTTCGTTCACCTCATGCTTGCGCACAATGGCAAACAGCACTTCCCAGAAGCCACCAACCAAGAAAGTGACCGCGTACACAGGCAGGAAGAACGCGGCACCGTAGACCATATTGTCCCAGAAACTGGCCGGATCGTGGCCCGCCAGCATAGCGATCAGCATGCCGTGCCAGTCAGACGGGGCCGCCAGACCACCAGCGATGGCAGTATTGGCCTGATAGCCCACATTCCACATGCCGAAGAACATGGCCGGGAAAGTACACAGCCAGACGATACCCATCATCCGCTTCAGATCGATGGCATCACGCACATGGCTGGTGTTGTGGGTTTTATCGGTGGGTGTATAAAACAGCGTGTCCGCCGCTTCGTACAGTGCGTAGAACTTCTCGTACTTGCCGCCCTTGACGAATTGCGGCTCCATTGAGTCAAGGAGATTTCTTAAGAATTTCACTGATTATCCCTCCAGCTCAATACGGGTCAGATTGTCACGCAGCAGGGGACCGTACTCGTATTTACCGGCACAGACGAAGGTACACAGAGCCAGATCTTCTTCTTCCAGCTCCAGGGCACCGAGCTTTTGCGCGGTATCGGTATCGCCGACAATGATCGCACGCAGCAACTGTGTGGCCAGAATATCCAGCGGCATGACTTTTTCGTAATTACCCACCGGCACCATGGCCCGCTCGCCACCATTGGTGGTGGTGCTGAAGTTAAACAGGCGACTCTTGCTCAGCCCGGAGGTCATCACGCGCAGGATTGAGAAGCGATCCACCGTGGGATTAACCCAACCGAGGAACAAGCGCTCGTTACCCTCTTCCAGAACTGATACTTGATTGTGGTAACGGCCCAGATAAGCAAAGGCACCGCTGGCGGTTCTGCCACCGAACACGGAACCTGAAATAATACGATTAACACCCGCCTTCAGTTCACCAGCGGCCAGCTCATCGGTACTGGCGCCCAACCGGGAGCGAAGCAAGCGCGGTTTATCAACCTGTGGGCCAGCCAGAGCAACCACACGATCGGTAAATAATTTACCGGTGGTGAACAGTTTGCCCACGGCAATCACATCCTGATAACCCACCTGCCAGACGGTTTTATGGGCCGATACCGGATCCAGAAAATGGATGTGTGTGCTGGGCAGACCCGCTGGGTGCGGACCGGCAAACTCTTCACTGTTGGCAATACCCGCGGGAATATTGGCACCGGGCGCCTTACACAGGAAAATCTTGCCGCCACTGAGCTTGCTGAGAATGCTAATGCCCTGCTCAAACGCTTCAGTGTACTCCCTGATCACCACTTCGGGGTTGGCGGCCAGTGGGTGGGTGTCGATGGCAGTGACAAAAATAGATGCCGGACGGGAACCCAGCGCCGGCACCTTGCTGAACGGACGAGTACGCAGCGCCGCCCAGAGACCGGACTCATTAAGCTGCGCCTCCACTTGCTCCGCGCTCAGGCCGGCCAGCTCTTCAGGTTTAAAGACGGTAAACGTCTCTTCTGACTCCGGGCCATCAATGTCAATCACCACGGATTGCAACACCCGTTTTTCACCGCGATTAATCGCAGCAACCGTACCGCCAGCCGGGGCGGTGTACCGAATACCCGGTGTTTTTTTGTCGGTGAAGAGCAGCTGCCCTTTTTTAACTCGATCTCCGGCAGCGACCGCCATAGTAGGTTTCATACCCACATAATCAAAGCCGATCACGGCCACAGAGCGCACTGCCCTGCCCTGCGTGATGCTTTGTTCAGGCGATCCTGCAATCGGGAGATCCAGCCCCTGTTTGATTTTGATCATACCTTTCGCCTAATCAATCAAGTTGAGCTCAGAAGTAACCCGTTTCTCCGGCGGTCCGGCATCATCCGGACAGCTTTCTCAGTGAAGGCCTGCGAGCAAAAACACAACCCGACCCCGCTAACCAGTCACGCGACCAGAACTACCCCTGCGGTGAACCAGTGCAAAGACCAGCCAAAACAAAACCCCCGATACCACAGGTATCAGGGTATGTAAGCAATGGCTGGACTGACCCTTTTTTCAAGGCTGGCACACCAAAAATTTAAATGGTAATTCGTCTAGACACAGAAAAATCCCACTTGAACAAGCAGGGATCACAATGGAAATTCAGATAGACACGCGTCGTAATTGAAACCTGCGTTCCTTGTTATTGGACAAAGCGTGGCTGGAAGTTCCGTATCTGAGCCTGAATCCGCAACATCACCGGCGAAAATAGTGAGAGGATTATAAATATACTGACGCCAATATGCCATATGGACTGACAACATATTTTTTGATCAATTCCGCAGCAAATCAAGCGCCCCAAAAGCTGCCCTGAAGGTCTTCTGCACGGGAGGCTACGGGCATAATGAACGCATCAAACAGTTGCACCCGACGGAGCAGTATGGACATGAAATACCACCAACGACATTGATTGAGCAGCCCGATTTTACCGACGCATACAACCTGCAGAAAATCACCACAGGCACACATGCGAATAAAAAACGCTCAAGCTTTCATTAACTTGCCGGCAAACACAGTATTCGGGACCAGCAACGTTAGGATGCCTGGGTAAATAGCCGATAAAAGTTTTCTGTCGTTTGTTTACCAAGCTCCTCAGGAGTCACCCCCTTAAGCTCAGCAATAAAACGGGCAACATCAGCAACAAAACGCGGCTCATTGGATTTACCGCGATGGGGAACAGGTGCCAGGTAAGGCGCATCGGTTTCAATCAGCAAGCGATCCAGCGGCAGGTACTTCACCACGTCTCCGAGTTCGGCGGCATTGCGAAACGTAACGATGCCAGAAATCGAAATGCAGTAGTTCATATCCAGCGCAGCTTTGGCCATCTCCAGCGTCTCGGTGAAGCAGTGCAACACGCCGGCCGACTCCATGGAGCCGTACTCGCGGATAAAATCCAGAGTATCCTCGCGGGCATCTCTGGTGTGCACCACCATTGGCAACCCCAGTTCTGCCCCCAGGCGCAGATGATTAACAAACGACTGGCGCTGAACAGCCTGCGCCCCTTCGGTCTTGATATGGTAATAATCGAGCCCAGTCTCACCGATGGCAACCACCTTGTTATGGGCAGCCAGCGCGCGCACGCTGGCAATATCGGGCACCACGTCGGCACAATCCACCGGATGCACCCCGACAGCGGCGTACACATCGGCATACTGCTCAGCCAGGGATACCACCACCGGGGCATTATCCAGATCAATGCTGATACACAGCACCCGATCAACACCCGCTTGTCTGGCCGCCTCCAGGGCAAGCCCCAGATCGCCCTGATAGGCACTCAAATCCAGGCGGTCGAGATGACAGTGGGAGTCAATAAACATGACTGTCTCCAATACTTCTTTTACATCGTGTTCGTCGGCCGGTCCGAGCTCAGTGTGCCGGCGATATACGTTTCAATTTTTGCCTTTACACTACCGGTCGGGTCGTTAAATTGAATACCAATACCTGCCTGTCTGCCACCCTGGGCACCCATAGGCGTCACCCAGACCACTTTACCCGGCACCGGAATTTTTTCCGGCTCATCCATCAATGTCAGACGGATAAACACATCATCGCCCAAGCTGTAATACTTGTTCGTCGGCACAAACAGACCGCCACCGCTGATATAGGGCATATAAGCCTCATACAACGAAGCCGCATCCCGTACCGTCAAGGACATCAAGCCCTGCATTCCCTTTCCCATAACAAACCACTCCCTGTAAGACCCACTAACGCAGCACCAGCTCAAGCAGATTACTGAACACCCCCTCCAACAGCATCTGAGTGTTCAGATTGGCCCCGTCAAGCAACTGCTGACGCTGACTCATAATACTGTCTCTCAACCCCAGCAGATCAGCCGCCGGGGCTTTGCCCGCCAGATAACCGAGCATGCGCCGCTGGTCCTGATTTATGATAAAACTTTCATCGGCGGTCAGTTGCAGTTTTACAGCGTCGTCCAGCCAGCTGCCCAGCCAGGCCAGCAGCTCCACCAGATTGCCAGTGTGCCACTCTTTCGCCAGCTCCACCGGGGTGAGATTGCCCCGGAACAACTCGGGCAAGGCATTGATCAGACGACCGCGCAGAGCCAGCGTATTGTCATCAAACATCGCTCTGGCCGTAACCGGCGCACCCGAAGCCAGCACCAGCAGCTGCTCCAGCACCAGCGGGTCGGCAATATGGTCAGCCAGCCAGGCTCTGGCCTGAGCGGCGTCGGGTACGGGAAAGGACAACATCTGACAACGACTGCGAATGGTCGGCAACATATCACCGCTGCGGGCACTGACCAGGATAAAAAACGTGCCGCCGCCTGGTTCTTCGAGACTTTTGAGCAGCGCGTTGGCGGCATTGATGTTCATCGCCTCGGCCGGATTCATGACAATCGCACGACAACCGCCCTGCTGCGCCGTTTTGCGGGCAAACTCATTCACCCGGCGCACTTGGTCAATTTTGATCGGCTTGCCCGCCGACTCCGGCTCAACCATCAACAGGTCAGGATGGCTACCAGCCCGAACCAACTCGCAGCTTTTGCACTGACCGCAGGCGTATTTACTCTCGGACTGGTGACACAATAAACGCGCCGCCAGTGCCTGGGCAAAAACACCTTTGCCCACGCCCGGCAACCCCCTGAGCAACAGGGCATGGGCCAGCAAGCCAGCACGCAGTGGCTGCACCAACGGTTGCCACTGGGCATCCTGCCAGGGCAGCGGTTTAAAGGGAAAGCTACTCGCCATAAAATTGCTCCGCTCTAACCCAGACGAGCTTGTAATGCGGCGACAATCTGTTGCTCAACGTCGGTCACTGACCGACTGGCATCAATCACCACATACTGGTCAGTAAATCTGGCCGCCCGCTGCAAATAGGTCGAACGCACCCGATGGAAGAATTCAATCGCCTCCTGCTCTATGCGATCCAGCTCCCCCCCCCGGGCAAGGGCACGCCCTCTGGCGCGGGCCAGCCCCACGTCCGGGGCAATATCCAGCAACAAGGTCATATCCGGACGACGATCGCCTTGTACCAGCCGTTCCAGCACGGCGATGCGCTGCTCATCAATGCCACGCCCGCCACTTTGGTAGGCGTAGGTGGCATCGGTAAAGCGATCACACACCACCACTTTGCCAGCGGCCAAAGCAGGCTCAATACGTTCGCTCAGGTTCTGGCTGCGGGCAGCAAACATCAGCAACAGCTCCGTGGTATCAGACACCCGCTCCTCATGCTCTGCCAGCACCAGAGCGCGCAACTGCTCCGCCAGCGGGGTGCCACCGGGCTCACGGGTTTCGATAAATTCCCGCCCGCACCCTTGCAGCCAGCGCAGCACCACACCCTTGGCGGTGGTTTTGCCCGCCCCTTCAACACCTTCAATCGTCAGAAAAAAACCCATTAATCTCTCAGCATCATCCGCAAAAATGATTTCTAGTTAACCGTAGAACGGTAGTCCTCACGACGCTCAGTGATCTGATACTTTCTTACCGCCTGATTATGCTCAGACAATGTGGCGGAGAAATGGTGCGTACCGTCGCCCCTGGCAACAAAATAGAGGCTTTGACCATCCGCCGGGTTAAGCGCCGCATGAATCGCCTCGCCCCCGACCGTTGCAATGGGCGTTGGCGGCAAGCCATTGATCACGTAGGTATTGTAAGGCGTCGGCTCACGCAGCATGGCGCGATTCAGCCCGCCCTCATAGCGATCACCCAAGCCATAGATAACCGTTGGATCGGTCTGCAAACGCATCTTTTTTGCCATCCGGCGCACAAACACACCGGCAATGTCCGGACGCTCTGCCGGAACGCCCGTCTCTTTTTCAATAATGGAGGCCATGATCAGCGCCTGATAAGGCGATTGGTAAGGCAACCCTTCCATCCTGGTTTCCCACGCTTTGTCCAGCACGGACTTAAGCTGCCGATGGGCCCGAACCAGAATATCACTGACCGACGTGCCGGCCAGGAAGCTGTAGGTATCGGCGTAAAAAAGCCCCTCGTAGTTTTCGGTGTCAGGCACGCCCTCAATATCGGGTTTGATCAACGCAGGCAGCTCAGCCAGCGTCACCGGCCCAACCAGTTTTGGATGGCTGTTAAGCGCTTCAAGCAGCTCTTTGAGCGTCAGCCCTTCCACCAGCGTGGTACTGAAAGATCGCACCTCACCGGCAACAAACTTGGCCAGCAGCTGGCTATTGGAGGTACCAGGGCTGATCAGGTACTCGCCAGCGTGCAAGCTGGCCGCATCTCCTTCGACCCGGGCAAACCAGGCAAACAGCTCCGGGTACACCACCAGCTGTGCTGCCGCCAGGCGCTCGACCACCCGACCCAGTGAATCGCCGGGCACAATAACAAATTCAGCATCATTAGTGACGGTAACCGGCTGATCGGCGTACCAGCGCAAGCCAAACCAGCCACCAGCCACAGCCAACCCAACCAATAACGTGACCGCCAGCAGGCCACCGAACAACGTCAGCAGTAACTTCTTAACCATGCAACTTTTCCAAAACACAATCACGAATAAAGGTCGTTACGGGACCAACAGGCCACACCCTCTGTTCACATTCCACTACGGGCCAGACGCCATTCACGCTGTTGCAGAGAAAAACTTCAGCAACATCCAGCGCCGGCAACACCGGCTGCTCCCTGACCGTCAGGCCGCGACGGCGGGCCAGGTCAATAATAAACTCACGACAGACCCCGGCCACACCACAAAACGACAAATCTGGTGTAATTAACTCACCCTGATGATTAACCACGAAAAGATTGCTCATGGTGCCCTCAATTAGATGGTCATCGTCGTTAGATAGCAAGCCTTCGTGGTAATAATCCCCCTGCCATTCGTCTCTGGCCAACACCTGCTCAAGACGATTGAGATGCTTCAATCCAGCCAAGGCACTGCGCCCCAGACGCAGCCGGCACATTTTAACCCGGGCACCGACAAAACCAGGGTCCGGTTTACGCTCAGGCAACGGGTGGAGGGACAGAATTCGCCGTGGCGAGCCGCACCCTTGCGGATTATAACCACGACCACCACTGCCCCGGGTAACCATCACCTTTAAAATGCCCGAGTCAACTGCAGACGCCTGCAGAAAAGCAGCCACCTCATCCTGAAGTTGCAACAGATTCAAGGCAATACCAAGACACTGACAGCCCTGTCGCAATCGCTGCCAGTGATAAACGCTCATCGTCGTTTTTCCGCCGGACACGCGAATGGTTTCAAACAGACCATCACCGTAAGCCAGACCGCGATCAGAAACCGGAATCAGCGCCTGCGCCACACCATCAACCCAGACGTCATTCATGGCGGGAAAAGGCCAGCGTCACATTGGTACCGCCAAAACCAAAGGAGTTAGAAAAGACGTGATCCATCGCCAGCGCTCTGGCTTTGTGGGGCACATAGTCAAGGTCACAGCCTGCACCCGGCTCATCCAGATTGATAGTAGGAGGCACCATGCCGCCCACCAACGACTGAATAGCAAACACCGCCTCCACTGCCCCGGCCGCCCCGAGCAGATGCCCCGTCATGGACTTGGTTGAACTGATCGCCAGGCGCCGGGCATGGTCACCAAAAACCGTATGCACGGCCCGGGTTTCTGCCAAATCGCCAGCAATTGTGCCCGTTCCGTGGGCATTAATATACGACACATCTTCAGGATTCAGCCCCGCATCCTGCAGAGCACCGAGCATGGCCCTGGCAGCACCACGGCCATCGTCCGGCGGCGATGTCATGTGCCAGGCATCGCCACTCATGCCAACACCGCTCAGCTCGGCATAAATATGAGCTCCCCGGGCCAGGGCATGATGATACTCCTCCAGCACCAGAATGCCGGCACCATCGCCAAGCACAAAACCATCCCGATGGGCATCCCAGGGACGACTGGCTTTTGCCGGCTCATCGTTGCGGGTTGATAGCGCCCGGGCGGCGGCAAAACCGGCAATACCCAGGGCCGATGAGCCTTTTTCTGCACCGCCGGCCACCATGACATCGGCATCGCCATAAGCAATGGTGCGTGCCGCCAGGGCAATCGCATGACTGCCCGAGGCACAGGCCGTTGAGGTGGCAAAATTGGGCCCCTGCAGATTGTATTTCATGGAGGCCCAGCCAGCGGCCATATTGACGATGGCCGAAGGAATAAAAAACGGTGATATTCGCCTGGGCCCACCATTAAGCAAAGCGCTGTGGTTTTGCTCAATAAACGTCAATCCACCAATACCAGAACCAATGGCAACACCATAACGATGAGCATGCTCTTCCTCAAAAACAAGTCTGGCGTCGTTCATTGCTTCAGCAACTGCAGCAATGGCGTACTGGATAAATACATCGACTTTGCGTGCATCCTTCTGCCCCATCACTGCAACAGGATCAATCCCTTTAACCGCTCCACAGATGCGCACACTGAAGGCACTGATATCGAGATGATCAATGGTGTCAATACCACTGCGACCGGCCAGCAGGTTGGCCCAACTGTCACGCACACTGTTGCCCACAGGAGTAATCGCCCCCATGCCAGTGACAACAACTCGCCTGCGCGGCGATGATCGTTCCGTTTTTTGTTCTTTTATCAAGAATGACTCTCCTGCCAGGGTCGTACATCGCAGGAATGCCGCGACCACAATACAGTTTTCGTTAAGCCGGCACTTATACCCCAGCAATGCACCAGAAACAACAAAAGCCGCTGACCTAAGTCATACGGCTTTTGAATCTTACGCCCTGCGACGTCTGCTAGCGGAGCCTTACGGATACCGGAAAACGGAACGATGCAGAAGGAAAGTTGTGCAAATCAAGACAGGATCAGGAGTGAGCAACAACGTAGTCAATCGCTTCCTGAACAGTGGTGATCTTCTCGGCCTCTTCGTCAGGAATCTCGGTTTCGAATTCCTCTTCCAACGCCATCACCAATTCAACAGTATCCAGAGAGTCCGCGCCCAGATCCTCTACGAATGACGCACTGTTAGTTACTTCGTCTTCCTTCACGCCAAGCTGTTCGCAAACAATCTTCTTAACGCGCTCTTCAATGGTGCTCATACCGTGTTGTGCTCCTATCGATATACGGTGCAGCCTGAGGCTACAAGTGACCTAGTGTATATGGTCAATTATAAGAATTTCAAGCCATTAATTCATGTACATGCCGCCATTGACATGCACAGTCTCGCCGGTGATGTAGCCCGCTGGCACACTGGCCAAAAAGGCGACTACAGCGGCAATTTCTTCTGGCTGGCCAAGCCGGGCCAGGGGAATCTGATCACGCAAAAATGATTGTTGCTGCTCAGGCAGGCCGCGAGTCATATCGGTTTCAATAAAACCGGGAGCCACCGTGTTGACAGTGACACTTCTGGAACCCACTTCCCGGGCCAGCGCCCGGGTAAACCCTTCGAGACCGGCCTTGGCAGCAGCGTAGTTGGCCTGCCCCTGGTTACCCATGGCGCCAACCACCGAACCGATGTTAATGATGCGACCCCAGCGTGCTCTGGTCATGCCACGCAGCGCCGCCTTGCTCATGCGAAAGATGGCGCTGAGGTTGGTGTCAATCACATCATTCCACTCGTCGTCTTTCATGCGCAGCAAAATATTATCGCGGGTAATACCGGCATTATTGACCAGAATCAGCGGTGCGCCATATTGCTCAGTGATAATTTTAATCACCTCCTGGCAAGATTCGGGCGATGTCACGTCCAGAACCATCCCCTGCCCTTGCAGCCCTGCCTCGCGGATCACAGCTGTAATGGCTTCAGCGCCCGCTTCGGTGGTGGCTGTGCCGATAACCGTGGCTCCGGCCCTACCCAAATCCAGAGCGATAGCGCGGCCAATGCCACGACTGGCACCGGTTACCAGGGCGACCTTGCCGGTCAGTTGCTGCTCAACAATCATTTCCCGTCCATCCCTTAATATATCAATTAGCCTCTGCCAGCATCCCGGTCATTGCCGTGGGGCAATCCAGCGATACAACAGGCACTTGTCGTGCAATACGTTTGTTAAGTCCGGCCAGTACTTTGCCCGGGCCACACTCAGCAAAACGACTTACGCCGTTTGCCAGCATCACCTCAACCGACTCAACCCAACGAACCGGGCTGTATAATTGAGCGACAAGGTTCGCCTTTAACTGTGCCGGATCGAGACAGACGCTGGCAGAAACATTCTGGATTACTGCAATTTCTGGCACCTGTATTTCCACGCTCGCCAGCTGTTCGGCAAGACGCTCCGCCGCCGGCTTCATCAGGGCGCAGTGGGAAGGTACGCTGACCGGCAACTCAATAGCACGCTTGGCGCCGGCTTCTTTGGCACACTCAATAGCGCGCTGCACCGCGGCCACCTGACCAGCAATCACCACCTGGCCGGGAGCATTAAAGTTCACCGCCTCGACCACATCGCCGTCAGCGGCTTTGGCACAGGCAGCCACTACATCAGCATCGTCCAGGCCAATGATAGCAGCCATGGCACCGGTTCCCGGAGCCACCGCATCCTGCATAAAGCGTCCACGGGAGCGCACCAGTGTCAGACCATCGGCAAAGCTGATAGCTCCGGCACAAGTAAGGGCAGAGTATTCGCCCAGGCTGTGACCCGCCATCATGGCCGCTACCTGGCCACCGCGCGCCTGCCATACACGCCAGAGTGCAACGCTGGCAGCCAACAGTGCAGGCTGGGTGTTTTCGGTTTGATTAAGCTGCTCCACCGGCCCGGCACAAATCATCTGCCACAGGTCAAAACCGAGGATGTCTGCCGCCTCGGCAAATGTTGCCTGAACCTCAGGCTCAGCGGCATACTCAGCAAGCATACCCACCTGCTGGGAACCCTGCCCGGGAAAGACAAAAGCAAGCTTGTCCGTCATCTTATTTCGCTCTTCTCTGCTGCTCCTGATCGGAACAGAATTCCAATTCAACTATTGACCGAGAACCGTCGAATGCCGTCTACCGGCCCGTCTGTTGATCACCGTTGCCAACAGACTCCCGGCGGCAACCGCTACCACGGCCGGAAAAAAACGCGGCAATTATAGGAAAAATAGACAACAAGGTAAGTAAATTTATGTTTCCTTCTGGTAAAAAAACAGCGCCGGCAAATTACTCCGAGTAGACAACACCGGTTTTATCAGCAAAAACCGTCTGCACAACAGGACAAATAAATAGTTATAACCGTGCAACAACTAACACAAAAAAATTATTTGGTTTTTGCTACACAAACCCCGCCCAAGTACTAGCCTGATCCCCCTGGATCAGTTCAGTGCCGGGGGCGCTGACGGACTCTGGGATGACATAAAACTAAAACGCTGTCAGTGCAGCAGGGGGGTCGTTATGAATATCACAACACCATCTACCGTGGTATCCGCTGGTGGTGCTGGCGCACAGCCAGAGGCCAGCGTGGAAGCCAAGGGTATTTTTGTGCCACGCAAGGGTCCTCTCCGGCGGATCTGTTGCCAGGGTGATGTGCGCCCGAAGGAGACTGCGAGCCACCCAGCCGTCCTGACCGACCGTACTTGTGCCAAACCAGTCGACCCGCTCACCACTGCTGAAGTGCAGGAAAATCCTGAGCTGGCATCCTTTCTTAGCTGGCTTGAGAAAAATCATACGACTACTGTCTATCAGTTTATTGGCCAGCACCTTACCGACAACACAGACGCGTTTGCTCAGGCAGTCGACAAACAATCCACCCCAAATAACTGCGAAGCCATCTTCGAAGCGTTGTGCCGGCAAGTATGGCAGTGATCGTTGCCTGATGGCGGCTCAACCACTTACTTCTTACCAACCAGACTCAGGCTCAAGCAATGGACAGTCAATCTCTCACAGCAGCATCGACCCCTGGCTCTGCCCTCCGGGAAATGCCCGCTGACAACAGCAAAGGAAAAACAAATAAATTCCGGTTTCGCACGGTGGGTTCTCGTCAGCCCCCCCCTCCCGGTAGCCTGCGTGGCAGCACTCCGAAGAGTCGTTTAAGCAACAAGGCACAACTGGTCCAGTGCGAAGCCAGGACACAGAAACTCACCAGAGAGCTCAGCAAGGTAGAAAAGGAGTTAACGACTTGCCTTCTCAAACAGCAAAAGAGCCACTGGAAAACCGTGTTGACCAACCCAACTCCGGGCAATACGGGCGCCAATAATGGATCAAACACGACGCTCGGTACGCCACCGCCTGCCGGAGGCAGCAACGCGACAACATTGGTGCCGCCTGAGGAACATGGCCCTGCAAACCAAACAACAGCAGCGCCGATTAATGTAACAACAGCCACAGACGCGCCTGACGCACCGCCAGAGCCAGTCACAGTTGAACCTTCTACCACTGTGGCAGACGACGCTACCACGACCGGAACACCGTCTACTGTCACTGCAAAGGACACCATAACAGCCAGCGCCACCTCCAGATCCACACCGGTGGTTTCTACCATCGACGCAGCGATGCCGGGCAATGCAACAACAACCACAGAGTCACCCAACACACCGTCCGAGCTGACCACAACCGGGCCTTCCATCACGGTGGCTGACAACACCACAACCATGCCCCCGCTGGCTACCACAATAAGCGACATCGTAGCAGCCAGTGCCACTTCCAGCTCCACGCCGGTGATCTCGACCATTAATACGACGATACTGATGTCGCCCCCGGAGCGTAACGATGTTATCCCTGCATTAGCATCGGACAATGTAACGACAACCACGGAGCCAGCCCATACTCCACTGAAGTCCTCTACCACAACAGGAGCCAGCAATACTACAACCACGCCCACGCTTGCTGTTGGGGTAAACGACACCAATACAACTAATACCACCTCTGGCTCTGCACCAGTTGCTTCAACCATTGCTCCCACCACACTGCTGCCATCACTGAAAAGCCTACTGGCAACAGGCGTACAATCCACTCTGATCAGCAACCTGAAGCAAACACTGATTGAATATCAGCACCAAAATCCGGCAGCCGACCTCTCAGCCCTGACCACCAATCTTGAAGAGGTGGTTCAGTATTACGAGGTGGTCAGCATGGTGATTGGTATCAGCGCCTTCGCCAGAACCATAAAAGACAGCCATCCGGAGGTTGCTCAAATATACGACACTAAACTGAAAAAAATCACTGATGAAATCAGGCAGGCCATCGACAATGACAAGAGCCACGCCAGAAGACTCCGCAGAGCTCCAATTCGCCATCTGACCACGACGCTGTTGAACGAACTTTATACCTTCACCAAAGCACCAATGAATGAAGAGATGCGTGCTTTTTTCAAGGGCTTTGAGGCGGAGCGTGAGCAGTTTGCTCAAATTATGTCCACCCCGGACACCGACATGCCACAGCCACTCCGGCACATGTTCCAACAGATGAGAAGTGTCGGCGGCATTCTCGTGGCCATGGACGAGTATGGCGATCAGACCAAAGATTTGCTTAGCAGCGGTCAGTATGAGGAAGTAGGCAGGATTGCCCTGAGAATCAATATTCTTTGTGAGGTGGGCACTCAGATGAACAATGCGGCAGAGCTCGGTCCCGGAGAGAGGCTGAATGACCCATATGGTGATCTTCTGGCTGAATTCCAGCGTTTTGAGCAAAGGCATCTTAGTGCCTTGTCACGCATCACAGACAGCACATCGGCGTTCATCCCTCTCCATGAAATCATTACCTACAGCTATATTTACGACCCCCTGCGCACCGTCCGACTAGGCGACGGACTCGACGAAGGCTTCTGTTTTGCAGATACGCTGACACTGGCAGCAGCAGCTGAATATAAAAAAATTGCCGACTCTCTGGGCATGATGGCGCAATCGATCCTGCATGGCTCCGGCTATGCTAAATACCCACTGCGATTACGACAGATTTTACAGGAGCTGTCATTCCTTGGCGGAAGAAACAGCCTGGAAAATGATATCCTCGCATTCGGCGTCAAGGAAAGTGTTTACTACAACAAGATCGTTGATGAAATCACCCAGATCAGGGAGGCACTGCTTCGTACCATTAAGGGCAGCCGTTTTAAATCAACCGACAAACTCATTGCCCGTTTCCTGAAGTTGTTTAATCCCCTCACCAGCCACATTCAGTTGATGTTCCAGCCTTCGGACGAGCATGTCGTTTATATGGAAATCAGAAAGCTGGATGATTTATACAAGCTAACCGTTCACGACATCAACTCAGGACTGCATATTGTCACCGGCAGGACTCCTGATGAGCTTAAAGCTGCGGCTTTCGATCAACTCCGTGAATTCCACCACCTGTACGGACTACCGGAAGGTTCCGCCGGAGGATATGTGCCGGGTGTCGGCTATGCCCGTATGACTCCCAGCCTGCTGGCACCATTGGAAGATATGCAGTTGTTCCCTGACTCGGCGCTCACCGTCAAAGATATCCTCACCAATCCATCATCCCAGCTTCAGGCGATTGACATTGCCAATACCCAGGCCCTGATTGAGCAGTACTTGAACGAGGTCAGCAAAAAAACCAATCAGAAGTTACTCAAGCAAGATAAAAAAGCGTCGGAGCCTGTGGAAAGCCCAGCTGAATCAATCACCATCAAAGACCCAATCATTGCCCAAATGAGGGAGGTGCTTGCCGTCCTGAAAGAGAGTGAGACTGAGCAAACCTCAACAAAAACCAAACCCGAGATCCCTCAACAAGTCAAAGAGCTCAATACTCATATTCTGCGAGTCATTGATCTGTTTGCCAAACAGACGGCTAATCCTGAACAACAGACGTCGTCTGCAGCCAGCAGCGACCTGCCAGTGCGAGATTGGGCAACCATGGGGGCGGATGAGCTGATCAAACTGGGCATAGAGCGTGACTTTATCAGGCTGGTAAATCCTGCCGCTGTCGGGCTGAAGGTGGTTCATCCGGCCTCCCCTGACGCGCAGGTTGATCCGGCCCAGGCTTCTGAGGGTGCCCACGCATCAAGCGTGGGGGGCAACATAGCTGGCGGCTTCGCCAGTTTTGTTGCGGCAGTGGGCGGTGCACTGGCATCGTTCAGGATCACCTGTCCGGGTTGCCTGACCGATCTGCTTTCCAGAATGCTTGCCAACCTGCAACGTTCTGATTCAGAGGAGCTTCTGCTGGAAGAGATGGCCAAGCGCAGCGGTCAGCAGGCATTGAAAGAAGCAGCCAAAGAAGGCGCCGAAGAGGCGGCCAAAGAGGCAGCGGAAAAAGCAGCCAAAGAGGCGGCCAAAGAGGCGGCGGAGAAAGCTGCCAAAGAGGCAGCAGAAGAGGCAGCCAAAGATGCCGCGGAAAAGAGTGTTCGCAAACTGGTCCGGTGCCGCCGCTCCGGAGTCTGTGACGTCTCCAGAGTAGTAAAAGATCTGTTGGAGAGTGCCGAAGAAGCAGCTGAGATAGCGGAGATGATGAGTGCTCTGGATGCGGCCTCGGATGCCGCAGATGCCGCGGCTATCAAAATAGCCACTGACAAAATTGCCGACTGGTTAAAAAATATTTTTTCCGGCCACAAGAAAAAAGACAAAGACCATAAGCATGAAGAGATATCGGTGGAGCAGTTTGTTGAGGCTGTGCGCCGTCTGAGAACCACACCAAAACCGGCAACACACAAGACTAACCCGCCGCCAACACACAATCGCAAGGCAGACACCACAGAGGCCAGCAATCCTCGCACAGCGCAGGTTGATGCCACCGAACACCACACAACCGATACAGCTGCGGCCACAGCCCCATTCACAGCACAATCTACAGCGCCGGAAACGACAGCCCCCCCTGCTGTCGAAACAGACGCAGACACCAGCACAACAACACCGGCAACAATCACTACCAAAGCAGATGCGACAACCACCAGCACACCAGCCAGGGAGCATTTTCGGAAATTAACGACAAATGACGTATTAAATAACAGTACGACACCTCCCACCCAATCTCCAACAACACCCGGAATTACTGTCAAGACAGACATAACCACCATCAGTACACCAACCAACGAGGCTTCTCAGCCAACAGCGGAAGCGGAGCCCACTTCAGGCAACAGCACAACACCAGTCACTCAGCAGTCGACAAAACTGGCAACCACCACAAGCACAGCAACCACTCAACAGTCGACAACGCCGGCAACCACAGGCACAGCAGCCGACGAGGTTTCTGAGCCAACGACAGATGCCATTTCAGGCAATAGCACAACACCAGCCGCTCAACAGTCGACAAAACTGGCAACCACCACAAGCCCACCAACCCATGAGGTTTCTCAGCCAACAACAGGTGCCACTTCAGGCAACAGCACAGCAACAGCCATTCAACAATCGACAAAACTGGCAAGCACCACAAGCACAATCACTGACGAGATTTCTCAGCCAGCGACAGATGCCATCTTGAGCAACAGCACAGCGGCCGTCACTCAGCAGTCAACAAAACCAACAACCGCGAGCGCACCAACCAATGAGGTTTCTCAGCCAACAACAGATGCCACCTCAGGTAACAGCACAGCGACAGCCACCCAACAGTCGAAAACGCTGGTAACCACAGGCACAGCAACCGACGAGGTTTCTCAGCCAACGACAGATGCCATTTCAGGCAATAGCACAACGCCAGTCGCTCAACAGTCGACAAAACTGGCAACCACCACAAGCGCACCAACCGACGAGACCTCTCAGCCAGCGACAGGTGCCATTTCAGGCAACAGCACAACACCAGCCACTCAACAGTCGACAACGGCGGTAGCCACAGGCACAGTAACCGACAAGGTTTCTCAGCCAACAACAGCTGCCATTTCAGGCAATAACACAACACCGGTCACTCAACAGTCGACAAAACCGGCAACCACCACAAGCGCACCAACCAACGAGGTTTCTCAGCCAACAACAGAGACCACTTCAGGCAACAGCACCGTGGCAGCAGCTACTCAACAGTCGACAACACCGGTAACCAGCACGCCAACCGATGAGGCCTCCCAGCCAACAACAGAGGCCACTTCAGACAACAGCACAACACCAGCCATTCAACAATCAACGGAACAGGCCACCTCGGCAGGCCCATCAGTCGTTAATGCTTCTCAGCCAACAACGACAGACGTTGGTTCAGCCAGTCGTAGTACAACGCCTGCAACACCGGCAATAACTTCTTCTGAGGCGAACACAACAACAATCACTGAAGGAATAACGCAATTACCAGCGACGGATACCGTATCTGACAATGGCACAACACCTGCGGTTCAACCGGCAACCACTGCCATTGCAACAAACACCAGCGTGACCACCGAACGGACGATGCCGTTGCCAACGATGGGTATACGTTCAGACAACGGCACAACGCTTGCGACCCAACTGACAACAGAGGGAACCTCAATCGGGACAACGACAGAACCCCTGACCAGCAGTGCAAATAACGGAACAACATCAACCCGGCCAGAATCGGGCACCGAAACAGCTTCAGTCATCACCCCGACCGATCGCCATACAACAGCCTATCCACCAGCGGCCAGAACAACTGACAACAGTCAGATGACAACAAGGGCATCCATAGCGACAAGCTCTCAAACCAATCCATCAACCACTGCAACAGAACCTGAGGTCATCGCCGACCCCACCAGCAGCCAAAACACAACTGCCTCCACGCAGCGAAGCACCACCGAGACACCACAGGCTGCACTGATGACATTTCTAACCACTCAGGCAAGCCAAATCAAAGAACGGTTCAATCAGCACATAGCATCCATCGTGAAACAGTCATTGAACGACATTGGACAACTAACAGACATTGATGCCAAACGCGAAAGCGTTCAAAAGCGGATTATTCTCGGCGATGCCCTCAACGCCTTTAAGCAGGAAATCAACGAAGCATTTTTCGGCATCTGGCACGACGCCCTGGCAACACTGAATGAAGCCCCCAAAGCAACCCCGGCTGTCACAAGTGTCATGATGGCAGCCTTTGAGGACTTGTATAAGGCGCTTGCCACACAACGCCTACAGCTATTTATTGCGGCCGGTTATCTCAATGAAAGCGAGCTTAGCCGTGATGAACTGTCGCAACTTCGGCCTGGTGTTGATAAAAATGACCGGGACACGTCTTATCTTGACAATCTGTTCAAGGTATTAAACCAACGCTCTCACGTGGCAGTCTCGGGCAAACTGAACGACTATTTACACGACCTCACCGACTTCCTGAGGGCCAAACAGACAACAGCAACCAGCTCTGCCGACCAGAGTCCATCAACAGCAGCCACCAAAGCAACAACAGGTGGAACGCCAATGAATGATGAGCAGTTGCTGCTGAGTCTGTTCAATCTGGAAAAAGAGCTGTTTATCGATGATGTGCAAAAGCTGCACCTGCAAAATACCGGACACTTTGACGACGAAGTGCTTCTGGATGAAGCCGGTGAAGATACCCTGTTTCTGCCGTACACTTTCCTGGATGTGATCAAAGATCCTGACGCCTATCGAGACACTGGAGCTGTTCGTAAGCCGAGGCAACGTCGGGGTATTGATCGGCCGCTGTCAGCAACCGCCTCTTCAGCCACAAGACCCCACGGCGTACTGGGTGACATCAAAGAGAGCATCAGTGGGTTGTTATCACCGGCCATCGGCAGTGATTCTCAGCCCGATCCAGCCACCAAACAGGTCACTCCGAGCGCCCGATTTAACGGCATGGGCAATCTCGCCTTAGCGGCGCTGATCTCCTCGCACCTCAATGATCGGCAGTTAGAAACCCAGCGTCTTATGGAATCGCGTAGCCAGGATCGGCTTAACCAGGCACCCGGCTTAGGACTGTTGGCCGACAGTCTGGCCATATCCGCCCAGCTGAAAACGGAAGTCAGTGCCTTTATCCACCAGCTTGAAGCCAGCGACCGTCCGGTTTCTGCTAACTGGAATCTGGATGACTTGGTCAATATGGCCATCTTGCAAGCCACACCGGGAACACAAGACAGAGTGACTGAGACCTTCCTGCATGAAGTGCTTAAGTCTACCCGGACGGGTATCAACCACGAGCGTCTGGGCAATATTTTTGCTGCTGACGGCCGTGTGCGCGGTACCACCGGCCAGGAAATATTCCATAATCCGGCCACAGGAAAAACAACCACCACTGGCCCGGCCAGTGGGCTGGCACAGTCTATGCTGCAAGCCATGGCCATTGGCCGCCTGGCCAGCTACAGTGAGCACAGCCTGCCTGACGACTTACGCCGTCAGATTATCAGGAAAGTGGGCGAACTGAATAATCGACGGGAAACCACCCCTGATGTGTTCGGCCTGACAACAGAGTCTGGACGCCTCAAGACTTCAGTGGCACAAATAGCTGATATGATCGATGACCGGCTGGCTTCTGAAGTTGCTATCGTCCCGGAAAACAGGCAACACGATCCGGTCATCAGCGTCCTGAGCCGGGGCCAGTTTATTCAGGGCAAGCAACTGTTTATGCAGCTGTCACCACAACATCAACTGGAGAGCGTTGAAGCGCTCGCCAAAGAGCCTGACTATCTCGGAGTGGACGACTCGGCAGAATCGCTGGCAAAACTGCGAGCCAGAGTGCAAACCCACGGCGACAATGCAAAATCTGACTGGCAGGAATCCGCCTTGGGTGAACAAGCCTGGGAACTGTTCAGTAACCTTTACGACAACAAAATCGCTGCCCCCAAAGAAGCAACCGCCCGGATGAAAGTTCAGGCGGCAGTTAGCCATCGTGGTATCACAGATACCACTGAGGCTGCCCAGCTTGGCAAGCTGCTGATTCAGCTGCTGCCCAGACGAGCGGGTGCCAGCGATTTTGTCCTTACCACACCGGAAACTGCCGACCGTCCGCCATTGCAGTTGCATCGGTTTGAACCAAAACGCATTGCCGGCATGATCAGCGACTACAAAGAACTCAAGGCGTTTCTTGACCAACGCTGTTTTGCCCGGGTATTTGGTGATGCTGTCACTGACCCGCAATTACGTAACGAACTGGTCAGCCATGTTGCACGTATCACGCTGGACGCCCTGAAGGGGAATATCGCTGCCGGCAACTGGCGGCAGATTGCCTCGCGAAATCTGACCGATGAGTACGCTGAGTTTACTGGCAAATCCAATGAGATTGAGCAAACTGACACTCAGTATCCGACTGACAAGCATGCGGGGTTTGCCGGTGCACCCGATAAGAGCAAGGGAGACTCCTAGGCCGTAGAGACGCGGCGTGCGCGTGACCGCTATTGAGTGGCTGCCCGGCAAGTGCTGTGCGATGGGTTTTACTGCCACCGCTGGAATGGTTTTTTTGACTGACATTTTGCTGACTGTGCTACGTGTTCGATCACAATCCATAAACGCAAGGTGAACAACATGAGTGAAGAAAAACAACGGGCTTACGAAGCGATCATGGGTGCTCTGGTGGCTGATGCGGCCTCTTTGGGCTTTCACTGGTTATACGACCAGGGACTCATTGCCCGCCATGGCGGCAAGCATCCGGAGTTTCACCTGCCCAACCGCGAGGAGTATCAGGACAAAGGCTATTTTGCCCATGCCGGCAAACGTGTTGGCGATTATTCTCATTACGGTGCCCAGATGCTGGCCATGCAAGAGGCCATTGCCCTGAATGGCGGTTATGACGAGCTGGCCTACATTCAATCGTTCCAGCGCTGGTTTGATTTTGGTGGCTGTTGGCAGGGTTATATCGATCACCCCACCAAGGATATGCTGCTCAACCTGCACCAACGCCGGGCCGATGACGAACCGTTAACCGCCTGCGGTGCCGACGACACCCAGAATCCGGCACTGACCAAGTTGCCACCGCTACTGGCGGCTCACCATCAAGACGCGGACCTGATGGTCAAGGTGGTGTCGGCAGTGCGAGTCACTAACAATAATGATACCGCCGTCGCCTATGCCAAATCAGCAGCCGTAATGTTACAAAGCGCCATCACCGGTGCTTCGCCGCAAGAGTGCGTGCAGCGGGCAAAAGCCATTGATGCCACCGCCCAGGTTGCCATTGAAAAAGCCGAGTCCATGGCCCAGCAGGACTCGGTATCGGTGGCGGCTGAGGTAGGCATGCACTGCAGCCTGGAGGCTTCGTTTGTGGTGATCTGTCATCTGTTACTCAATGCCGGCAGCTATCAAAAGGCCATACGTGACAACATCCTCTGCGGTGGCGACAACTGCGGTCGGGCGGTGACACTTGGTGCCATACTGGCCGCCTGTTTTTACGGCAAGGAAGGGGCGATGCCCAGTATTTGGGTCAGCCAGACGCGCTTTCCAACGGCTGGGTGGTGGTTGCCGTCAGCACTTGGCAAGCATTAGTCAAACGCAAACGACGTGCCGCTTACTGGTGACCGTTAACAGCATCGTCCATGGCGTAGAACTTCCTTTCTGCGGCAAGGAATTTGCGATCTTTTTCCAGTACATCGAACAAGTTGAACGGTCCCGGCCTGTCATCATCGCCATGGATTAGTTTCAGCGGGTCCCGATCAAAGACCAGTTTGGAAAAACAGGTGAGGGTCGGGACTGGTCTGCCCTTTCCTCCCTTGCCCCCTGATTGAACGACGACGGTCTTTTGTTTAGTAACGATTTTGAAATCGACACTGAAGCTGCGATACGCCGATGAGTCACCCAGATTCCGGTACACTTCTTCAGGGTTAATGATGTGCAGTGTGTACTTTTCTGGGTTGCTGCTTTTAGTCAACATCCACTGACCACGGGCAATGCTGTTGATGCATTGCCCGCCACCGTCGGCAAGCTCTGCACTGTGATCGGCATTTAACTGAATCTCATGCAGGTAATCATAAACATGGGGATTGGCGCGATGGGTACCGATAATCCGGCTCCGGACAGACTGTGGCAATGACTCCAGAGGCAAAGGCTCTTGATGACCCTGCACAGTGGCACAATTGTCAGGCGGCTGAAAACGAACCTTCTTACCAGAAGCTTTTGCTGTCGAATCACCGGCCTCGTCGGGCGGTGTTGGCATTGATGCGCGATCATTGAGCCTTATAGAATCCACAACGAATTACCTGCCTGACTTACCAGAAAGGCACAAGTGTAGATCAGGTTTCCGGCAAAGGCTGAGTCATACGATTATTGTCGTTTTATTGGCCGGCAGCGCCTGACAGCATGGTCGCCACATCCTGCGCCAACCGTCCGGGGATATCGTTATCCACTTCACGCACGGCCTCGCAAATGGCCCGGAAGAAGCCTTCCTCATCGCTGTGGCCATGGCTTTTTACCACAATGCCCTGCAGGCCGAGGAAACTGGCACCGTTGTAAAACACCGGGTCGATGCTCTGGTAAAGGCTGCGTAGCACCGGAGCCATCAGCAAGGCAAGAAAGCGCCGCCACAGGGTTTGCTCAAAGGCTTGTTGCAGCTGGCTGCGGATCAGGTTGGCAACGCCTTCGCCGGTTTTCAGGGCGATATTGCCAACAAAGCCGTCGCAAACCACCACATCCGCCCGACCGGCAAACACATCATGGCCTTCAATAAAGCCGATGTAGTTGAGGCGTTTGTCCGACTTTAACAGGCCGTCAGCCCGGCGTACCTGTTCATTTCCCTTGATGTCTTCTGTGCCCACGTTTAACAGACCGACCCTGGGCCTGGCCATGTCAGCCATGGTCGCCACCAGTCGCGAGCCCATAACGGCAAACTGATAAAGATGTTCAGCGGGGCAATCCACATTAGCCCCCACATCCAGCAGTTGAACGCTACCGCCGTGACAGGGAACCGTAGCGGCAATGGCCGGGCGATCAATACCGGGAAAGGTGTTCAGGGCAAAACGCCCCATTGCCATCAATGCGCCGGTGTTGCCGGCACTGACGCAGGCAGCAGCCTTGCCGCACGCCAGCTGGTCGAGTGCCAGCCACATGGAGCTACCCTCTCTGGCCCGCAGGGCAACAGAAGGTTTGTCATCCATGGCGATGGTTTTTTCAGCGTGCACCAGGGTGATGCGAGGGTGATCCCTGAGATGGTCAGCAATCAGCTGCTGATCACCCACAAGAATAAGGTGTAGATCGGGGAAGGTCTCCAGGGCTTTGGTGGCAGCCCGGATGCGAGAACGGGGACCTTCGTCCCCGCTCATGATGTCAAGCGCGATGCTTCTCCCTGAAGCGTCTGACCGTCCTGGCAGCAACTGGCTCACTCGCCCAGTTTGCCTTCAAGCACTTTGCGGCCGCGGTAGAAACCGTCAACGGTCATGTGATGACGACGATGGGTTTCGCCGGAAGTTGCATCAACAGACAGCTGAGCAGCGGTCAGACTGTCGTGGGAGCGACGCATGTCGCGCTTGGAACGGGTTTTACGGTTTTGCTGAACAGCCATGTGTCAACTCTCCTAAAATACTTGCCTTAATACTTTCTCGCCAGGGGCCCGGTTCAAAAGTGGTTTACCTGGAATCCGGTTTCAAGCTGGCCAGAACACTGAACGGATTACGGCGCTCTTCCTCTGCCTCAGAGGCATCAGCCCCTTCAGGGTTCGTGGTAAAGCTCTGTTGAACCTGACAGACCTCGGGGGGATGGTAGGCCACAATTGGAAGACTCAACAACAGTTCTTCTTCCAGCAGTGGGATCAACGCCATCGGCTCCTCTGAGAGCATCAGGGGTTCGAATCCCTCTGGCAGGGATTTGGCCTGTTCATCAGTCCAAACACCCATCAGGTTAAATTCAGTGCACACCGGCATATCGGCGATATCCAGGCAGCGCTGGCAGATCATTTTCAGATCGGTCTCAACGCGCCCCTCAAGAACGACACGATGGTCTTCACTCATGTAAAAATGAAGAAAGACGCTCACCTCGCCCTGATCATCAGCGATACTGGCCGCCAGCTGTTCAAACTGTTTGAGCGCCAGCGTACCTTCAAACTGTGAACCTTGACGCGCTAACTTACGCGGGTCAAAAGTTTTGGGTAATTTCCCTGATAACATAAGCGCGCAATCCTATGGCAACGGCCGTTTGCTGTCAAACGGCATTTTACACGGCATGTCATGTTTTACGACTTTTTGCCCGAATCCAGCCAGAATCGGTCTTTCCACCGATCCGGCCAGGGGCCACCCTCCGTGCGACGCTCGCCCGGAAGAGGCCCAGTCCACTACATCAGCTGAAAGCCATTGCCCAACGCTTCAACCAGCGTGGCACTGACACCAGCGCCCAGATTACGGGCAAACCGTTCCAGCGGGGAGAGGCGGAAGGTGAAATCGACAATATCTTCAGCACCCACCACTTCCCTGGCTACGTAACTGGCACTGCCCAGGCCATCCACCAGGCCCAGCTCACTGGCCTGCTGACCGGACCATACCATGCCGGAGAAGATGTCCGGATTATCGGCCAGACGATCGCCACGACCGGCTTTTACCGCATCAATAAACTGCTGATAGATGGTGTCCAGGGACGTTTGCCATTGTGCAACGGCCTGGCGATCCACCGGCTGGAAAGGATCGAGGAACGCCTTGTCTTTCCCGGAGGTGTAGGTTCTGCGGCTGATCCCCAGATTATCCATCGCCTCAACAAAACCGAAACCGGAGGAGATCACCCCTATGGAACCCACCAGGCTGGCTTTATCGGCATAAATCTTGTCAGCAGCGGCCGCGATGTAGTAGCCACCGGAAGCACCGATGTCGCTGATCACGGCGTAGACTGGCTTGTCTCTATGAATGGTGCGCAGACGACGAATCTCATCGTAGATGTAGCCAGACTGCACCGGACTACCACCCGGACTGTTGATACGCACGATAACCGCCTGAGTATTGGCATCTTCAAATGCGGCGCGCAAACCGGTCACCACGATGTCGGCATTCACCTCGTTACCGCCAATCTGACCATCAATATCCACCAGCGCGGTGTGCTCACCAGCGTTCTCGCTCAGAGAAACATCACTGATCTGGGTGGCGTTGTAGATGACGGCCACAGAAAAAAACAGCCAGCAAAAAGTCAGCAGCTTGAAAAAAATACCCCAGCGCCTGCTGCGTCGCTGCTCTTGCAGTGCGCCTTTGGCCAGAGACTCCACCAGTCCCCAGGCTCGGCTGTCGTTCAGGCTTTCCTGCCCATCCGGTGTGGAATCCTGCCATTTATCTTGCATATCAACCTCTTTATTGTTCAACACACTCTCCGGGTCAGCCCGGCCCCGACAGCTGATCGCAGGATCAGACTGCCGGTATTTTTAAACATCTGTCGTATTTATAATTGCGGGTAAACTGTTTGATCAAATTATGCCTTTTGCTCTTTCAGGGCGGTAAGAACGGCCGCCAACTCCGCCGGCAAGGGCGCTGCCACTTTCAGCAAGCGCCCATCGGGCAAAGCAAACTGAATGCTGGCCGCGTGCAGGAACAACCGGTTCAGACCAAACTGTTTCTGCTCCTGATTATCCTCATCCATGGCATACTTTTCATCCCCGGCAATGGGGTGGCCGGCGTGCAAACAGTGAACGCGAATCTGGTGGGTGCGCCCGGTAATGGGGTACGCCTCCACCAGCGTCATACCGCCAAAGCGCTCCAGCACCCGATACGCCGTGCGTGACTGTTTGCCATCCACATGCACCCGCACCATTCGCTCGCCCGATTGCAACACGTTCTTCAGCAAGGGCGCATTGACCAACTGCTTTCTTGCCGGCCATTTACCAAAGACCAGGGCGTGATACAGCTTTTCCACCCGTCCTTTTTGCTGCAACTGATTGTGCAGATGACGCAACATACTGCGCCGCTTGGCAATCACCAGGCAACCGGAGGTGTCCCGATCGAGACGGTGCACCAGTTCCAGAGTGCGATTTTGCGGACGCAACTGGCGCAACGCTTCGATCACACCATAAGACAGACCACTACCGCCGTGTACCGCCAACCCCGAGGGCTTGTTGATAATCAGCAGCTGATCATCTTCATAAAGCACGGCCTGTTCTAACTGGTGGATCACCTTGTCAGATGGGCGTACCGGCGCGTCCCGCTGGGCAACGGTAACCGGCGGCACCCGCACCTGATCGTGCAAGGCAAGACGATAGTCGGCAGTGACCCGCTTCTTGTTGACCCGCACCTCGCCCTTGCGCACGATGCGATAGACCCGGGTTTTGGGTACGCCCTTGAGAATGCGCAGAAGAAAATTATCAATGCGCTGGCCGGCAGCATCCTCATCAATGGTGATAAAAACGACACCTGTCCCGACTGCCTCAATACCGCTGGCGCAAGCACTTGCTTTTTCCTGTAAAGCAGCCGGCTTAGTGACGGGTGCCGCTTTACCAGTGGCTTCACTTTTTGCCGCAACACGGGCAACCGCTGCGTTTCTCTGACTTGATCCCGGAGTTCCCTTACCGCCTGCCAATCGGTACTTGCTGTTCGTACTGCGCACCTGTTTCAATCGCCTAAACACCTGTCTGAAATTGTCTGCCCGCTCTGCACAAGGCCCTTTCCCATTACACGAAATAACGAAAGTCTGCCGCAGTCGTTGCTATTTTTGGGGAGTCAATATTATCAGTTTTGTGTCATTTGAAGCACTTACAGATTGCTGATATAGTTGTTGAGCTGTCTGGTTACTATACGAAAAGGCAGTTCGATTTTACGAAGTTTGAGCATAATCTGGCGAGGTAAGGCTCTACCCACACTCCCCTGCAAAGCCAAAAAATAATCTGAGATTGTGGTATTTCCCATCATTATCGGGACAAATAATTTCGGCATAGTGCGCTTAGGCGGATTAGTGGCAGATGGGCCTGTTGATGTTCTCCCCAGAGGGTATTCAACCCTGAAACAGTGCTTGACGATTAAAGACCACGGCAACCGCCGTGATAGATAAACAGTGCCACCCATGATCAGAGGTTGCGCTCCCGATACCAGGGATGAGGATAAGCGGACGGGTCATACGCTAGTCAGAGGCTTGTGGGTAGTTGAGGTAGCATCACAAGTCGGTCAGAAGCGCCCAGTCATCGCGTCTCCCTTTGCATCCGGGCAACATATGGATGCGGTTTGATGAATCTTTACAGCCATTGAGTAGAGTATTGCTGGCTGTAAACCTGATAGCTCGTCACTGTCTGGTGATGCAGATGTCGGCCTGAGTACCATCGGGTAGCACCGAAAAGTTTGTACTGAAGCTGAAGAAAACCCGTTGTGCGACCACCGTGAAAGTATGTCCGGTGGCGGGACAGAGACCGGGTTTTCCAAACTAGCGATGGATTGACCCGCGCATCTACCGAAGCGCCGGATTGACCGAAGATCACGAACAACTTTGCGGGAAAGACCTCTGGATAGGGTAGCCATTAGCAGATTGGTACTCTATGAAGAGAATGTTGATCAACGCAACCCAGCAAGAAGAGCTGCGAGTTGCCCTCGTCGATGGCCAACGCCTGTTTGACCTGGACATTGAGTCCGGTGCCCGCGAACAGAAAAAAGCCAACATTTACCGAGCAAAAATAACCCGCGTTGAACCCAGCCTTGAGGCTGCTTTTGTCGACTTTGGTGCCGACAGGCACGGCTTCCTGCCCCTGAAGGAGATCTCCCGGGAATACTTCACCGGTCATACCGGCGGTCGTCCAAACATCAAGGATGTCATCAAGGAAGGCACCGAGGTCATCGTTCAGGTTGATAAAGAAGAGCGCGGCAACAAGGGCGCAGCCCTGACCACGCTGGTCAGCCTGGCCGGCCGTTACCTGGTATTGATGCCCAACAACCCGCGCGCTGGCGGTATCTCTCGACGCATTGAAGGTGATGAGCGAACAGAGCTGCGCGAAGTCCTGAGCAAGCTGAACATTCCGGCCGAAATGGGCGTGATTGTCCGCACCGCCGGTCTTGGCCGCTGCGCTGAAGACCTGCAATGGGATCTGGATTACCTGCTGCAACTGTGGCAGTCCATCAAAGAAGCCGCGGATAAAAAACCGGCGCCGTTTCTTATTTATCAAGAGAGCAATGTCATCATCCGGGCGATCCGCGACTATCTGCGCCAGGACATCGGTGAAGTACTGATCGACAAAAGTTCCGTCTACGAAGAGGCCCTGGAGTTTGTCAAACAGGTGATGCCTCAGTACCAGAACAAGATCAAACTGTACCGGGACAGCGTTCCCCTGTTCAACCGCTTCCAGATCGAGAGCCAGATTGAGACCGCCTTCCAGCGGGAAGTCAAACTGCCTTCCGGCGGCTCCATCGTTATCGACCCCACCGAAGCGCTGGTGTCCATTGACATCAACTCGGCCCGGGCCACCCGTGGCGGCGACATCGAAGAGACCGCCTTCAACACCAACCTGGAAGCGGCCGATGAGATCGCCCGTCAGTTGCGCCTGCGCGATATCGGCGGCCTGATCGTTATCGACTTTATCGATATGGGCAACAACCGCAATCAGCGGGAAGTTGAGAACCGCATTCGCCAGGCACTGGCCGTGGACCGCGCCCGGGTGCAAACCGGCCGCATCTCCCGCTTTGGCCTGTTGGAAATGTCCCGCCAGCGTCTGCGCCCATCCCTGGGTGAGACCAGTGGTGTGGTCTGTCCGCGCTGTTCTGGCCAGGGCACCATTCGCGATATCGAGTCCCTGGCACTGTCCATCCTGCGCCTGATGGAAGAAGAGGCCATGAAGGACAAAACCTCCGAGATTCGTGCCCAGGTACCTGTGACCGTTGCCGCCTTCTTGCTCAATGAAAAGCGCAAGATGATCGCTAAAATCGAAAAGCGTCACAACGCCCGTGTTATCGTTATCCCGAACGCCAACCTGGAAACCCCGCACTACGACGTTCAGCGTTTGCGTGATGGCAATGTGCAGGATCACGAAAGCAGCTACGAGATCATCCTCGAAGGCGAAGACGCTTCTGAGGACCTCACTCAGACCACCAGAACCCAACAGCCAAGACAACAGGCAGCTGTGCGCAATGTGGCGCCAACCCAACCCGCCCCGGCAATCAAAGCCGCCGAGTCAAAGCCGGGTTTTATCGGTAGCCTGCTGAAGTCCATTGGCAGCCTGTTCAGCTCAGACAACGACGACAACACACTGCCTGAGCAAGACAGCAACGCCCAACGGCGCCCGTCCAACCGTCGTGATGCCCAGCAGTCTGGTCAGGGCAAAAAGAAGCCGCGCAACGAATCCCCGCGTCGTGAGAAGCAGGAACGCGACAGCACTCGCCCGCAAAAAGAGCGGAAAAAGAGTGAGCGCAGTGACACTCGCCCCAACAAGGCCGAGAGCCGCCCGGAAAAGCCTGAGCGCCGCCCACGGGACAAGCAGCAGGAACCTCAGGAGCGCGAAGTTCGTGGCTTCCAGGAGACAGAGCTTGACTCAGCCAACGGTGATCGCCGCCGTCGTCCCGGCTCTGCCCCCCGTCGTCGCAGTAACCGACAGTCGCAAAGGCATGAGCTGAACGAGCCGCAACTGCAACCACTGCTGCCTGAAAATGGCAAAAGTGAGACGCCAGTTTTTGCTGCGCCCGACACGACCACTCAAGCACCGGCCAGCCAGCCTGAGACTGCCAACAAGCTCTTGTGTGCACCGGAAAAAACCCACGAAACACCGGCTGCAGCAAGCGAGCCGACGGTAGATACCGGGGAGCAAACCACGGCAGAAGCCACCGCCAGACCCCGCCGTTCCGGAAGGATCAAGAACGACCCTCGTCGCCTGCGGGAAAAACAGACTCCAGAGGTCATTGCTCTGCAAGCACCTGCGGACGACGCGCCAGCGCAAAAGCCGGCCGCTTCCGTGGAAGAACAGCCTCTCCTGAAGGAGACGCCCGCTGTCGAGCCTGCGCCGATGGTTGATACCAGCAGCGACAACACTGAGCGCACGGTGGAGATGCCTGCTTACACTGCGGCCGATTTGCCCACCAGTCAGGACAGTACGCCTGCGAAACACCCTGCCCTCACGGCAGAAAAACGCCCGCAGATGACCAAGATGGCAAAAGCAGTTGCCGCGTCTCACAGCCTGGAGCAACCTGCATTTTCCCCCATGCCGGCCTTCGAGCAACCATCAGCACCTGAGCTTGAGCCACAGGCTGACAGCGACGCCGTCATGACGGCCAGCCAGGCTGAAAAGCTGTTGCAGCAGGCGCTGAATCAGTCGGAAAAAGAGAGCAATCCGGGGAGCGACAACTCTGCCACCGATCACACTGACACAACAGCAACCCGTGTGACCAAACCTGAAACTGCTCCGGAAGAACTTGCTCCGATCAGGCAGCCAGAAGTTGCTGAAGTCAGCACCGAGACAACGGCAGACGCGTCAGAGCCGGCTGAGACTGTGGCACCCGACGCCGATGTGGAGCAGACGCCAGTTCGTTCGCACCGTCGTCGTCGCAACCGCGCTCATAACGACCCACGGGCCAGACGCAACACCCAGCGTGCAAAACTGACCGCTGATGAGACTAAGGAGTCTACCGAGGCAACAAGCACCGAAGAAAGTAACCTCTAAACCTCACTCCCTCGACAGAGGGAGCTGACAACCCACTAACGGGGCGGTTTACCGCTCCGTTTTTTTTACCCGCCGTAAAACCGTGGCTCACACTCAAGCTGGACGCCGAACTTCTCATTAACGGTTCTTTGCACCATGCTGGCAAAATCCAGCACATCCTGCCCGGTGGCCCCACCGTGATTAACCAGCACCAGCGCCTGCTTCTGATAAGTGCCTACGCTGCCCTGTTGCCACCCACGCAGACCGGCCCGATCAATCAGCCAACCAGCAGCAAGCTTCCACATGGCACCTGCTGGATAGGCGACAATATCAGGATACTCCCTTTTCAGCCGAGCCATCTCCCCCGGTGACACCACAGGGTTTTTGAAAAAACTACCAGCGTTGCCTATCGTTTGCGGGTCCGGCAGCTTATCCCGGCGGATTTCACAAACCGCCTGACTGATATCAAGGGCCTGCGGGTTCTCCGTCCGTTGCGCCAGCACCTCTCGCAACTGGCCGTAGTCAAGTTTTGGCCTCAGCCGGGCATCCAGCTTCAGCGTCACTGAGGTGATAATGTACTGATCCTGCCCAGCCCCTTTAAATACTGAATCGCGATAGCCAAAGCAGCACGCCGAGCCGTCAAAACGGCGCATGTCGCCCGAGGCAATATGCATCGCGTCCAGGGCAACAAAATAGTCCCGCAGCTCAACCCCGTAAGCACCGATATTCTGAATGGGCGCAGCACCCACGGTACCCGGAATCAAAGAGAGGTTTTCCAGGCCGTAGGCCTCGTTGGCCAGGGTCCACAGCACAAACTCATGCCAGTTCTCACCGGCCGCCGCTCGCACTAACAGTCCGTCCGGGGTGCGCTGCACAATCTCTCTACCCAGCAAATTGACCCGTACCACCAGGGCATCAAGTCGCTCACCGAGCACCACGTTACTGCCCCCGCCCAGGGGAATCACAGGCAGCTGCTGCTGCCGGGCAAAGGCGAGAGCAGCACGCAACTCAGCCTCAGAATTCACGTCGGCGCAATAGCGGGCTGTAGACGACAAACCTAGTGTATTGTGCTGCCTGAGCGAGCAGTTATGAATGATATTTACAGGGGAATTCATGAATCCTGGAGGTAATTGCTTGTCAAATGGTTGAGTAACGCCAGCCCGCCAAGCTCAACAAGGCTGAGTACCCGGGCAAACCCGTCACTGCCGCCATAGTAAGGATCAGGCACTTCGGAAACAGGCAGATCGGCAAATTCAAGAAACAGCCGCAGTTTGTGGGCGTGCTCTGGCGGGCACATTTGCCGCAAGCTGTTCAGGTTTTCATTATCCATGGCCAGGATCAGGTCTTGTTCAATAAAGTCTTGCTCATTCACCTGGCGCGAGCGAATAAACGACAGATCATAACCATGCTGCGCCGCCTGCTGCACGGAGCGATGATCAGGACTGGCGCCATTGTGCCAGCCGCTGGTACCGGCCGAGTCAACCCGAACACGGTCAGACAAGCCGGACTCAGCCACCTGACCGGCAAAAACACCACACGCGGTGGGCGAACGGCAGATATTGCCCAGACAGACAAACAGCACCCTGATCATGCGTCGACCATTTGCTGAACGCCATCGTCCTGCACCGCAAGCAGAGCACGCACCGCCTGCAAATCCTGCTCCGTATCCACACCGTGAGGAGGCGTGGCCACGGCCTCAGCCACATGGATACGCTGACCGTTGAACATCAGGCGCAGCTGTTCGAGAGATTCCAACTGCTCCATCGGACTGACGCCCCAAGTGACGTATTGATTAAGCAAGCCGACACGGTAGGCGTAGATGCCAATATGTCGCTGAAAGCAGATGCTGGCCGGCAACGTGCGCTGATCAGCGGCAAAATCACTGCGGGCCCAGGGAATGGGCGCCCGGCTGAAGTACAGAGCATAGCCCCGGGCATCGGACACCACTTTGACCACGTTAGGATCAAACACCTGATCAATGTTCAGTAACGGGTTGGACAGAGTTGCGGCACCGGCCGCTCCATTGGCCCGGAGATTGGCCGCCACCTGATTGATGACCGCAGGCGGAATCAACGGCTCATCCCCCTGAACATTGACAATAATCTCATCGTCGGCCATGCCATAAATCCTGGCCACTTCCTGCAAGCGATCTGTGCCGGAAGGATGTCCGGCCAGGGTCATGCACACCTCCCCGCCAAAATCTTGCACCACCTTCATAATGCGCTCGTCGTCGGTGGCCACAATCACCCGGCTGGCATCGCTGGCCCGGGCGCGCTGGTAAACGTGCTGCACCATGGGCTGGCCGCCGATATCGGCCAGCGGCTTGCCCGGCAAACGGCTGGAAGCGAAGCGCGCCGGGATAACCACAGTAAAACCATCAGCAGAAGCATCACGGGCCATCAGGAAGTCCCGCCGAGACGTTCGTCCACTGTCAATGTGCGCGCTTCACCTTCGAGCATGACCGGAATATCGTCCCGAATGGGGTAAGCAAGGCCACAGGGCCGGCAAATCAATTCCTGACGATCTTCCGCCAGACGAACTCCGCCCTTGCACAAAGGGCAGGCGAGAATTTCAAACAGTGTTTTATCCATATTATTTCCTTGGGTAGCCTGTCAGGCAGATCAGCCGGAAGCGGCCGGAGCGCGAGCATTAATCATCGCCACCAGTTGTTCAATACACGGCTCTGGTACTCGAGCAGTTACCGGCAGATACCAGTGCCGGTCGGTGGCAAAGCCGACGCATTTGACGGCGTCCTTAGCGGTCATCAGCACCGGCAGGTCATCATCAAACGTGATGTCTGCCGGGGTAAACGGGTGGTGATCGGGGAACGGATGGGCAATCACATCGTACCCCAGTGTGCGCAACGTATTAAAAAATCGCTCCGGATGACCAATACCGGCCACGCCGTGTACCCGCCCCACCCCGGGTGGTGGCTGCGCACTGCCACAGACGCTGACCAAATCTGAGGGTTGCAGCGAAAAACAAAATCGCCCAGGCCCCTGCGCCTCAATACCGTCCCACCGTTCGGGCCGTGTTTCACTGCCGGTATTAATCAGAATCAAATCCACCTGACCCATTCGCTGCGGCGGCTCGCGCAACGGGCCGGCCGGCAGACACAACCGATTACCCAGCAGGCGGTCACCATCAAGCACCAACAGCTCGATATGCCGTTGCAGATTATAGTGCTGCAACCCATCATCCGCGATAAGCAGATTGCAGTCGCAACGCTCAAGAAGATATCGGGCGGCCCGGACCCGATCGGCATCCACCACCAGCGGCACACCAAGCTGGCGGGCCAGCATAACCGGTTCATCACCAACCCTGGCCGGATCAGACGCTGGCGTCACCCACACCGGCGCATCGCCGGCCCCGGCACCAAAGCCACGGCTGATAATACCTGGTCGATACCCTCTGGCTTGCAGGGCCGTTACCAAAGCCGTAACCAGCGGTGTTTTGCCTGTACCGCCGACGGTGATATTACCCACCACCACCACCGGCACCGGCGGCACCCAGCGGGCCCGGCTCAGGTAGCGCTGCTTGCGTTTTGCCGCCAGCAAAGTAAATAACCGGCTCAGTGGCTTGAGGACTTTGGTCCAGCCACCAGCAGGGTTGTACCAAGAGTCCGTGACCGACACAGTGACACGATGCCAACAACTCATTGCTCGGCCTCAGTCTCCTGCCGGGTGGTCATACTCAGGTTGGCAAAGCCCATCTGCCCGGCAGCGTCCATGGCGGTCACCACCGCCTGGTAAGGGGTGTTGGCGTCAGCGGTGATAATCACCGGCAGATTACGCTCGCCCTGGCTGGCTTTGCCCAGGGCACGCTTTAACGTCTCCCGCTGGCTGTTGACCAGACCCTGACCATCCACCGAGAACTCGCCGGCCTTGCTGATGATAATCTCAATCTGCCGGGGCTGCTGTTCAAGAATTGCGCCTGAAGATTGGGGCAAGTCGATGGCCAGGTGGGTTTCCCGGGTAAAGGTGGTGGACACCATAAAAAAAATCAGCAGCAGGAAGACCACATCAATCAACGGCGTCAGGTTGACCGATGTGTCATCACCCCCCTCCCTTGCACGAAAACGCCGGAAGTTCATTGCGCCTTATCCTCCTCCACGGAGCGATCCCCCTGCAATACCTCCACCAGTTTGATGGCATCTTGCTCCATGGTGACCACCAGCTCGTCGATGCGCCGGGTGAAATAGCGGTGAAAGATCAGGGCCGGAATGGCCACGCTCAAACCGGCCGCCGTGGTGATCAGCGCCTTGGAGATCCCTCCGGCCAGTACGCCGGCATTGCCGGTGCCTTCGGTCATCAGCACCGTAAAAACATCAATCATGCCGATCACCGTACCCAAAAGACCCAGCAGCGGTGTAACGGCAGCGATGGTGCCCAATGCACTGAGGTAGCGCCCCAGGTCATGAATCACTTTACCGGCTTGCTCCTCAATGCTCTCTTTCATGATCTCCCGGCCGTTTCGGGCATTGTTTAACCCTGCGACCAGAATCTCCCCCAGAGGCGAACCGGATTTCAGCTGCTCCAGTTGGTCACTGTCCAGGTTATTGTTTTTGATCAGCTTCCAGACCTTCGACAGGGTGGTTTTGGGAGCTACGCGCGAGGGCCTCAGCGTCCAGAGTCGCTCAAAGATAATGGCCATGGCAATGATCGAAGACAGAAGGATAGGCACCATCAACCAACCACCGGATTTCACCAGTTCGAACACGATAATTTCCCTTGCAATAACAGGTTCACGGTCGCCGGACGACGAGCGTTGTCGGCACTTGCTTTGAGGCTGCCCGCACTGTTTTTGCCTTGTTTTACCGCTCCATCCAAGCAGTCATGGCGCTTGTAAACAGCCTTCCTGCGTGACTGTATCACAGAGATTGACACCATTTAAGCAGTAACTTGCTGCTGGCTGACCAGGGGCTTTATCAACGTCAACGGTCACCCACTGGCCGGCTTTACTGCCACCAGTAACGGCCATGGGACTGACGATAAGCGCTTATATTCAGCGCCCCTGCGCCAAGGGTGAAAAACACCGAACCGGCCACGGCGGTATTAAATATTTGCGCCCCGGTTGCCGCCACCCGATCAAGCACTTGCACTGCAGGGTGGCCAAAGCGATTGGCAAAACCGGCGGAAAAAACCACCACCTGTGGCTGCACCGCATCGAGAAAATCGGCACTGCTGGAGAACCGGCTCCCGTGGTGCCCACCGAGTAACACCGTCGCTTGCAGATCCGGCGATTGCCGCAACAAATCCCGTTCAACCCGGTCACTGATGTCACCGGGCAACAGCATACTTTCCCCAGCGGCGGTAATCTTCAGTACGCAGGAGGCATCGTTACTGCGCCGATAGTGGCCACCGGAGAGCACCTGAAAATCCACCCCATCCCAGTGCCAGTGATCACCGGCCTGACAGCTTAGCCTTGGGCCATGGTAATCAGGCAGCGGCGTACCACTGATCACCACCGCCTCGGGAAACCGGGCCAACAACGGTTGCAGACCACCGGCATGGTCACGATCACCATGGGAAATCATGATCCGGTCAACACGCCCGACACCAACGGCCGACAATGCCGGCAGAATCACGCTCTGAGCCGCCGTCATCCGCTGGGAAAACCGGTCGCCAGTATCGTACACCAGCAGGTGCCGATGGGTTTTGACCAGCACTGACAACCCCTGCCCCACATCCAGCACCGTCACATCAGCCTGCCCTGGCGGCGTGACTGCGGGCCAGACAAAGAGCAAGGGCATCAGTAGCACGGGAACCAACGCTCGCAAACGCAGTGAGGCCGGTGCAATCAATAACAACATCCCCAACCCGGCAAGAATCAGCGCCGGCCAGGACATGGCTTGCCGGGGCGGGACCAGCACCATCACATCGGCCACCGAGCGCAAGCCCCACTGAAAACCGGTCAACAGATAATCCACCCCGGCAATGATCAAATCCGCCGCCGGCGGCCAGAGAAAATGCACCAACGCACCAAACAGCAAGAGCGGTGCTACGGCCAGACCAATAAAAGGGATGGCTACCAGATTAACCAGTACCGATAACGGCGACACCGGCTGACCATGAAACAGCAACAAGGGTGCCAACAGCAAAAAGACCAGCCACTGAGGCTTGAGCATCCGGGCCAGCCAGCTGGTCTGGCCATAACGCCCTGTCATACCGAGCAGCAACGCGGCGACGGCAATAAACGAGTACCAGAACCCGGCACTGGTGATGGCCAGAGGGTCCAGCAACAACACCACCGCCAAAGCCAACAGCCACAGGGTCATCACTGCGGGGCGCAAGCCCAGCACCGGTGCCAGCAGCGCTGCAAGCGTCATCACCAGCGCCCGCTGCACCGGAATACCAAAACCCGCCAGGGCCGCGTACCCCCCGGCCAACAGCATTCCACCCGATGCCCGGACCAGCGGCAAAGGCCACCAGCGCAGGGGCAAAACGCCGGCCCGGGCCAGCAGTGCGGCCAGAACAAATCCCAGCCAGGCCAGCAAACCGATATGCAGGCCGGAGATCACCATCAAATGGGTTGTGCCCGTGGCGTTAAACATCTGCCACTGAGCCGCAGTCATACCGGATTTATCCCCCAGCAACAGCGCCACCAGCAATCCCTGATTGCCCTCAGAGGCGGTCTGACTCAACCACTGCTTCAGTTGTTCACGCAGACGGTGGACAGACCAGGAGACGTCGCCATCCAGCACGTGGCCCGCCTTGACATAACCGGTGGCGATAATCCCCTGACGCAGCGCCCAGGCCTCGTAATCAAAAGCACCCGGACTGGCAAACCCGTGGGGCTGGCGCAACCTGACCGTCAACTGCCAGCGCTCACCAACGTGCAATTGGGGTGCATCGCGCCAGCTGAGGCGCACGTTACCACCCGACAAACCGGAGTCCGCCACAAACGCAAACCGGGTCAGCACACCATCGCTGACCGGCAAACTGGCAATATGGCCACTGACAACCACATCATCACCGGGCAAACCGTTATCCAACCGGGTACCGGCAAAGTGCGTCGCCCACAGTGCGCTGACCAGTACGCCAGACAACAACGGCAGCAACCAGCCACGGGCAGAAAGCCCGCGCCCCGACAACAGCAGCCCAAGTAACACCAAAAACAGCGGCAAACTGATGGCCAGCAACAGCCAAAGCGCAAAAAACCACGACGAAACAGCACAAGCCAGGGCAAACAAAAGCAAACCGGTGGCCGGTTTGATGATGACGTGTTTAGCAGCAATTACCGGTGTCTCTACTGTTTCCCTACCCCGGGGCAAATTTTTCACGTTATTATCCACGTAGCCATACCGACCGTTTCAGTGCATAATTCGTCCAGTTTCAGCCACACCAGTGCACTTGATTCAGACGTGAACACAACCCACCCGAGCAAGCCATGAGCTAAAACAGGACAAAAATCGTATTTTGGAAAGTGGCCGCTCCCAGCCGATGAAAAACTAGCAAGATTAGATGAGTTTCGGGCCGACAGACTGGTTTCATCGTTCCGGGAAATGCCGTCGACGACGACCCGGAAAAAATGACGGCCCGTACAGAGCATGAACTAGAGTCATAGTTCAGCACACAGTGAATTGATCAAACGACATCTGTACCGCCAGCAGTAACCGTTGCTGGAAAAAGTGGAACTTTATGGCGAAAAAACTGATTCAAAGGTACTTGCCGGAACCAACAACGATCAAGGAACACCGCTACCTGTGCTTCCTTGGGTCTGCCCTTAGCAACCCCAATCTCTGGCAACTGAATCGTCGCTCCGCCGCGGCCGCTTTTTTTGTTGGCGTATTCGTCGCGTTTATTCCCATGCCGTTTCAGATGGTGCTGGCCGCTTGCCTGGCCATCACCTTTCGTTGCAATCTCCCGCTTTCGGTGGCGCTGGTCTGGATCACCAACCCGGTGACCATGCCGGTCATATTCTATTTTACATACAAAATTGGCTGCTTTATCCTTCAGACACCGGTCAGCGACGCGTCCGCCGCACTTACTGTGCAAGGCCTGGGTGCCGAACTTGTCCGGATATGGAAGCCTCTTTACTTGGGGTCGTTGGTGTCAGGCCTGGTGTTGGGCTTTATCAGCTATCTGCTGATCCGGACGCTGTGGCGCTGGAACGTGATCAGCAACTGGCGCCAGCGAAACAAACGGCGCTCCTGACCCACCCCGTTCAACCAACTGCTTTTTTTACCGACACTCTCCAGAGAAAACACCACAGAGAAAACACCATGCAGAGAAGTTTTCAAAAGCGCCAGCCGAAGCTGGAAGGCCGTGGCCCACTTGAAGCTGTCAGCACCGATGGTCCCTATAACGACTGGCTGGGCATGCCAGACTACTACATCCATACCCTGACCGTATCGGGCCAGGACTACAAATACCTGTCGCTGGACAAAACCCTGGAAGTCAACGTAGGCGATGCGGTGGTATTCAGATATCAGGAAATCGGCAAGGCCGAAGAGAAGGAAAAGCGTATCGACAAGCGCTCCCTCGGCCTTTATATCGACCCCAGCCAGTACCTTCAGGAAAACCCCTGATTTCCCGGCGCGCTGTTCAGCTCTGACGCCGTCTGTCAGGCACTCTTATCCCCCCCAAAAAACTGCATCTGTCCACCCTTCTGCCTGTCGGATGGCGTGGACGCCAAACGGCCTCGACTACTGGCACCCACCGGGGCGGGGCAAATCTGGACAACACCCGCAAAAATTCATTTAATTATCCGGCTCAATCAACGGGCGAACCGATGTAGCCAGGCAAATATTAAGGCCGTCCTTTGGAGGCTTCTCCATTGCCGTTTGCAGCAGCAACATGTGGGGAAGTGATTTCAGGACAACGCCTGACGGGTGCAGATGGGTCGCCTTTTTCCGGCCAACCATGGAGACGACGGATGTCTGAACCGTCCACTGAACAGCTAAAAAGAACACCGCTGTACGATTTGCACCAGACCTACGGTGCCAGAATGGTTCCCTTTGCCGGCTACGAGATGCCGGTTCAGTACCCCACCGGCGTCAAGAACGAACACCTGCACACCCGCACCTGCGCCGGGTTGTTTGATGTTTCCCACATGGGGCAGTTGCTGCTGTCCGGCCCCGGCGCTGATGCCTTTCTGGAATCACTGGTGCCGGTGGATATTATCGACCTGCCCGTGGGCAAACAGCGCTATGCCCTGCTAACCAACGAAGCCGGCGGCATTATCGATGACTTAATGGTTAGCCGCCATGAAGATTATTTGTACATTGTCGTTAATGCCGCACGCAAAGCGGTGGACATCGACCATATCCGAGCCAACGCGCCCACAGGTATCACCTTGCAAACCCTGGATGACCACGCACTGCTCGCCCTCCAGGGACCCGAAGCTGCTCGAATTGTGCAGAAGGTCGTCCCGGAAGTAGCGGATATGACGTTTATGGACTCCCGACCACTGACCATTGATGGCACCCCCTGCCTGGTCAGCCGCTCTGGTTACACCGGCGAAGATGGCTTTGAAATCGCCGTTCCGCAAACTCACGCCCAACGGCTTGCCCGGCAACTGCTGGCCGATCCGCAGGCGGCGTTGATCGGCCTCGGCGCCCGGGACTCCCTGCGTCTGGAGTCGGGCCTTTGCCTCTACGGGCAGGATATTGATGAACAGACGACGCCGGTTGAAGCCAGCCTGAGCTGGGCCATCAGCAAAAGCCGCCGCAGCGATGGCACACGGGCCGGACACTTTCCCGGTGCCGGGATCATTCTGGCGCAACTGGACAGCAAACAAACAACCACCCGGCGCGTCGGCCTGATTGGCAACAGCAAAGCGCCGGTTCGTGCTGGCACGGCCTTGCTGGACAGTCAGGGCCAACCGATTGGTCAGGTAACTTCCGGCACCTTTGGCCCATCGGTTGGTGTGCCCGTCGCCATGGCGCAAGTCAATACGGAACAGGCTGCCCTTGGCAACGAAGTGTTTGCCCTGGTCCGGGGCAAAAGACTGCCCATGACCGTCAGTAAAATGCCTTTCGTGCCCCAACGCTACGTCCGTGGTTAGGGCGGACAAACACGAACTCCCACGCCATCCACATCCCTGCGCCGGCAGGGATCTCTTTTTCACTGCTTATACCCTTGCGCTGCGAAACACCGCCCCAAAGCCCCTCGGTGAGACAAATCCAGAAGCAAATAATTATTTATCGAAAACCCAGTCAATGCCGAGCAAAGAATAAATATCTATTGATAAAATATGAATATTTATGCTAAAAAGCTGCATTACCTGGTAGCACTACCACTGCGTCTTCCTGACTACGCCTGTGAGCACTGTAATTAGGGGGGTTTTAACTTTTTCGATCATACTGTTTGCACACTACCTGTGCCGGGCTGAGCTTGAGGAGCCGGGGTTTTATGAAGCCATCCACAGTCACGACGACGACACCGACCAACCTGCGTAACTGGTTAATTTTTTTGCTGCCGTCCCTGCTTGGGCTGCTGCTGTTCGTCACCCCGGTCAAGCTGGAAGGTCAATTTACCATTCCTGTGGCTCTGCTCGCCGGCGGACTGAAAACCCTGCTGGAAAACCAGATCACCACCATTGTCACCCTGATCGTAACCTTTACCGGGCTGGTGACCATCGTCACCAAAATATTCCAGCCCCGGCTGATTACCGACCACCCTTTCCTGGCCTCACTGTTTGCTATCACCCCATTGTGGGCGCTGGTCAGAGTGGCCGGTATGCTGTTTATCCTCTGTGCCTACTTTCAGGTTGGTCCGGAATATATCTGGTCCCCGACCACCGGCGGCATGGTGCTTAATGATCTGATGCCCACCTTGTTCTCGGTATTTATCTTTGCCGGGCTGCTGCTGCCGCTGTTGATGAACTTTGGCCTGCTGGAACTGCTCGGCACCATGATGACCCGCATCATGCGCCCGCTGTTCAACTTGCCCGGGCGTTCGGCCGTGGACTGCGTTGCCTCATGGCTTGGCGATGGCAGCGTGGGCATCCTGATGACCAGCAAACAGTATGAAACCTCCTACTACACCGAGCGCGAAGCGGCCATCATCGGCACCACCTTTTCTGTGGTGTCCATCACGTTTTCTTTGGTGGTTATTGCCCAGGTCGGTCTGGATCATATGTTTACCCAGTTCTACCTGACGGTCTGTTTTGCCGGACTGGTGGCGGCGCTGGTTGTGCCCAAACTGCCGCCGCTGTCGCGCAAGAAAGATGTCTTTATCTGCGGCAAGGTGCGTAACGGTGACGATGAAGTCATCCCGGCCGGTCACAGCGCTGTGGCCTGGGGCCTGCACCTGGCGCTGGACAAGGCGGCCAAAATAACCAACCCGCTGACGGTGATTGGCGATGGCGGCAAAAATGCCATCGATATGGTGTTCGGCGTGTTGCCGGTGGTGATGGGCATCGGCACCATCGCCCTGATGATTACCGAATATACCCCGTTCTTCCAGTACCTGGGCATGCCGTTTGTGCCACTGCTGGAGCTGCTGCAAATCCCTGAAGCTCAGGCTGCCTCCACTACCATGATGGTGGGCTTCACCGATATGTTTGTGCCTTCGATTCTGGCAGCGGCCATCGACAACGACATGACCCGGTTTGTTATTGCAGCGCTGTCCCTGACCCAGTTAATCTACCTGTCAGAAGTCGGTGCTCTGCTGCTCGGCAGCAAGATTCCTGTCACCTTGCCTGAGCTGTTTGTCATTTTTATTCTGAGAACACTGGTGACGCTGCCGGTCATTGCCGCCATCGCTCACTTTATTTTCTGAGCCATTAATCAGTCAGACTGCCTGACAACGTCATCATCTTCCGGCGGCGGAAAGCGGATCGTGTGAATGGTGTCCGCCACATCCGACTCCCATAACGCCGGAAAAGCCCACGACGTCAGCAAGACACCGGCGGCCAGGACAGAAGTCAGCGGATAGCTCTGGTCGACGCCCAATCGTCGGGTCACCGACCAGGACACCGCCGGTGCGCCCAACAAAACCAGTGACGGCACCAGCCAGGAAAAAAGACGACGGGTGGTAAACACAATAACTTCACTTTTTGAGCGAAGCGATGCCTCAGCCGCCTGACAGAGATTTTCGGTATAAATTCTGAACGTGGTTACGTTGGGCACGTGCTTAACCACGTTTCGCCGTACGGTTCTGGTGCGCTCATGGGGCAGCATCCGGTCACTGCGCACCCCCCAGCGATAGCTCTCGGGGTGCTCATAAAAAACCTCCGTTTCTTCTTCGTCCTGCGTATCTTCAACCGCTTTCGATCCACCTTCATGGAGCAGAATCTCGCAGTAGTTCCACGCCAGGGGAATCGCGCCCATGGAAAAGTAGCCTTTGCGCTCAACCCGGACGATCTGTCCGCTGCGAAACGAGCTGCGTCTGGAAAGCCCCTTGTTCCAGTGGAATAAAAAGGTTCGGTCAGACTCTTCATAGCGCCCGGTGCGCTGGAAGTACTCCGTGTCCTCAAAATCCACCACCGGATTGACATCGGTGACCAGGCGCGTTGCCGCGTAGTAAAAACGGTAAATAGCCGCAGCCAGAGAACCCTCCTCGTTATACCACTCGATTTTTGGCATAAACGGCTTGACCACATCGATAACCACCAGCTCATTGTGATGGGTTTGCGCCATCTGGCTGCCGACAGCTGCCGTCTCGGCCCCAAGGCGCGCCTCGGTGACCGGGTAATCATGATAGCGACTGTCACTGATCCCGGGGCTGCGCACCTCTGAGCCCAGCTTAAAGTCAGCCACCGTATTTTTTACCACCATGCCATAAGGCACACCCACCAGAGCGTAAGGCCAGGTGGTGGTACCGGTACTTTCGTACAATACGTTGTCAAACGTGCCGAGCATCACGCTGTCGGTGTATCTCAGGTAGTGTTTGCCACGGCGCACCGGGTCAATCACATGATGATTGAAGACATCCTGAAACGCCTGAGCGCAGGCAACAAAGGGGATAAGCAGCGGCTCCACCACGGCATCATTAAACGACACTTGACTATTAGCGAGCGCCTGCCAGAACTGCGCGGCAGCATCATCGTCCACCGGTTGGATCAGATCGCCGTAACGCTCTCGCTCCCTGGCCTTTTCTTCTGGCAGCACGTCTGCCGACCCCTGCCTTGAAAAGCACAGTACCAACAGACACCAGCACAAGACACCGTGGAACACCTTCATTGCCAACCCCAACCAACCTGTTGCCATCTACCTGACAACAGGCATAGCAATTTGTTCCGGTTTCATTTCGTTGAGGGTGCCGGAGCTGGTAGTATTTTCCCAACATAATAATCAGGCATACAATCAATGGGCGTTCTCACCCCGGCCCCTGTGTGGCGCAGAGTGGCTGCCATGATATACGACGGATTGTTAATACTGGCACTGCTGTTTATGGCCGGTTTTCTCAACCTGTTTATCCAGTTGCAAATCTTCGGCAGCGAGCGGCTTATGGCCATGACCGAACAGGGCTACAGCTTGGGCGGGCTGTTTTTCTACTGCTCGCTGCTGGTCATGGTTTACGGTTTTTTTGGCTTTTTCTGGACCCGCTCCGGGCAGACGCTGGGCATGCAGGCCTGGCGGATAAAGATCGTCACGCCCGACAATCAGCTGATCACCCCATGGCAAAGCATTATCCGCTTTGCCGTCGCCATCCCCGCCCTTGCCCTGGCAGGCATCGGGCTGCTGTGGGCGCTGATTGACGGGCAAAAACGCAGCTGGCAGGACCTGGCGTCATCATCCCGGGTGATTCTGCTGGCAAAGCCACTGAAAAAATAGACTGAACGTTCTGACAGGCGGCAATCATTATGCCGCCCGCCGTAACAGCACCGTCCCGATCAGCAGACAAATAAACACGGGAATCAGCACCGACAACACCGGTGGAAAGCCAAATACCAGGCTCGATGGTCCCATCAGATTCTGCACAATCATAAAGACAACCCCGGTGATCACCCCGGCAAAGATGCGCAGCCCCATACTGACCGAGCGCAACGGACCAAAGACAAACGAAATGCCCACCAGCACCAGCGACAGAATGGACAACGGCTGCAACAGTTTGGTCCACAGAGCCAGATCGTACTCACCGGCATCCAGCCCCTGAGCCGTCAGATAACGGGTATAGGTGAACAGACCGGTAATGGGCAGCGCCTCAGGCTTGACCACCACAACCTTAAGCAGCGTGGTGGTCAGGCTCGTGTCCCAGGGCAACACCTGGTCCTGTCTGGTAACGAATGCGTTATTCTCCCGGCGCACGGTGGTGACCTCTTCGAGCAACCAGTGATCGCCCTGATAAATGCCCCGCTTGGCGAATGAACTCTCCTGCAACGCCATCTGATCATCAAACACATAGCGACTGACGCCGTAGAGCACGCCGTTGGGCTCCACGGCATTGAAGTACATAAACTCCTGCCCCTCCCGGTGCCAGAAGCCCGCCCCGGAGTAGGAACCGCTGCCCGAACGGGCGATGGCTCGACGGGTGTCGGCAATCTGTTCAGTCATCGGTGCCAGATACTCGCCCAACGCCAGGCCGACCAGAATCATCACCAGCGTTGGCTTCATCACCCCCATCAGTATCCGCCACAAAGAGACACCGGCAGCACGCATTACCACCAACTCACTGTTGGATGCCATGGAGCCAAGCCCGGCCAGACACCCCACCAGGGACGACACCGGAATCAGCTCGTACAATCGTTTGGGCATCATCAGCACAACATAAATCAGGACATCAACGGTTTGATAGTCCCCCTGCACATCTTCAAGCTGCCCGAGGAACGAGAACAGTGCCTCCAGAAAAACCAGCACCGTCAGCACCAGTAACGTAGCCCCCAGCACATTGCGGGATATGTAGCGATCCAGCTTACCCACGGGCAGTCCTCCAGCGCATCAGCCAGAGTTTGACCGGTTCCGCCAGGTTCAGCAGCAGGGCAATCAGCAAAAACAGCCCGTGAATGGGCCACAGCCCGATACTGACCGGCCAGTGTCCATCTTCCATGGCTCCCCGACCACTGAGCAAAAAAGACAGGTAAAAGAGGTACAGCAAAATACCCGGCAGCAGCTTCAGATAACGCCCCTGTCGCGGGTTAACGCGGGACAGCGGCAGTGCCAGCAATGCCACCACCGGCACCAGTAACGGCAGCGAGATACGCCATTGCAATTCCGTCCGGGAGCTTGGCGTATTGGCAGCCAGCAGCGTGCTGGTGGGCAGTGCCTCCTCCTTGCTGATTTCGTACCCGGCCTGACGCTCTTCCATACGCAAGCCGTAGCTAGCAAACTGGGTTGAGCGCATGGGCAGTGCTCCGGGGGTCAAATCGTAACGATACCCCTGATTGAGAATCAGGTAACGGGGGCCGCCCGCTGTATCGCTGGCCTCAAGCCGCGCTCCCCGGGCCACGACCAGAGTCATGGAACCCATGTTATTACTGTTGACGTTATGGTTGGCAATAAACACATCGTTCATTTGCCGCTTGTTGTCGCTCAACGATTCGGTATAGGTGACCCGTTGCCCGCCAAACTGCTGAAAGCGCCCGGCCACCAGAAGATCAAACTCGGTCAGTGCACGCTGTTCGGCAAAAATACGCTCGACTTTCCGGATACCCTGGGGAGCCAGCACCAAACTGAACAGGGCCACCAGCAAGGCAACCCCGATGGCCGGAATCATGGTCATGACCAACAGCTGTCTGTTGGTCAGGCCACAGGCACTGAGTACGGTCATCTCGTAATCCACATAGAGCCTGCCGTAGGCCAGAATAATGCCCAGAAACAGCCCTAACGGCATAATCATCGTCAGAAATTCCGGAATCCGGTAACCCATGATGGCGAACAGAAAATCCGCTTTCAGCGAGCCGGTGGCCGCCTGAGCCAGGTAGTTAACGAAACGACCACTCATGATGATCAGCAACACAACGGATGTCACTGCCAGCATCACTTGCAACGTTTGTCGTGATAAGTAGCGAAATATGATCAAAGGTATGCCCAGAAGAGTGTTACAACACAGCCAAAGTAGCCAATCAATAATTGCGAAAATATACGTCAATCGACGTACTAAACTGAATGATTTTCAACTCTGATAACATCGTCGTACAATTGTTGCGCCGGCACAATCAGTCCAATTTGGCTATTCTGACGCCAACGCGTCTGGTTGAATCGGCTTAACCGTATTATTATCCATAAAACTGGATAATTTGTCCCCCGGGAGAGACTATGGAATTCGTTGTCAAAAGTGGTGCCGCAGAGAAGCAAAAAACTGCTTGCCTTGTTGTTGGTGTCCATAAAAAAACTCTGCCTGCCTCAGCTGCGGCCATAGACTCACTGACCAGCGGCCTGCTGAGTACCGTACTCAAACAGGGTGATCTGGATTTTAAACCCGGCCACTCACTGATGCTGCATTCAGGCAACCCGTTTGAACGCTTGCTGCTGCTGGCCATGGGCGACAGTGATGCACCACTGAACGAAGCAGAGCTGAAGAAGTTGGCCGGCAATCTGGCCTGTCAACTGCAATCGGTCAACGCCCGCGAAGCGACCATTGCCCTGGAAGAGATCACGGTTAAAGGCAAATCCCTGGAATGGGTTACCCGCCAGTTGGTGGAAGCCATTGAATATGCCTTTTACCAGTTCAACCAGTTTAAAAACGACACCGGTAAAGGTCAGGGAGCAAAAGGCGTCCGGGGCGTGAAAAAAGTCATTCTGCTGGCGGATCGGAAAAATGCCGATGAGGTAAAGGCTGGTCTGACGCTCGGCCAGGCCATCGGCAACGGCCGCAATATTGCCCGCACTCTGGGCAACCTGCCTGGCAACATCTGCCACCCGACCTACCTGGCCGAAGAGGCCAAAAGCCTGGCCAAACAACACGCCAAACTGACCACCAAAATCCTCAACGAAAAGCAGATGGCCGAACTGGGCATGAGCTCCCTGCTGTCGGTCAGCGCCGGCTCCGACCAGGAAGCACGACTGATCTGCATGGAGTTCAAAAACGGCAAGCGTGGCGCCAAACCGCTGGTTTTACTGGGCAAAGGCATTACGTTTGATACCGGCGGCATCTCCCTGAAGCCCGGTACCGCCATGGATGAGATGAAGTTTGATATGTGCGGTGCCGCCAGCGTCTTTGGGGTGATGAACGCCATTATCGCACTGGATTTGCCCGTTAATGTGATCGGCATGGTGGCCGCCGCCGAGAACATGCCCAGCGGCCGAGCCACTCGCCCCGGTGATATCGTCACCTCCATGTCCGGCAAAACCATTGAGATTCTCAATACCGACGCCGAAGGCCGCCTGGTGCTTTGCGACGCGCTGACCTACGCCGAGCGTTACAAGCCCGAAGCGGTGATCGATATCGCCACCCTCACCGGCGCCTGCGTGGTTGCCCTGGGCCACCACACCTCCGGCCTGCTGAGCAATAACGACGAACTGGCCACCGAGCTGCTGACTGCCTCCCAAGAGGCCATGGACCGCGCCTGGCAACTGCCCATGGGTGACGAGTACACCCAACAGCTGGACAGCAATTTTGCCGATATGGCCAACATTGGCGGCCCGACCGCAGGCACCATCACCGCCGCCTGCTTCCTGGCCAAGTTCGCCGAGGCCTACCCCTGGGCGCATCTGGACATTGCCGGCACGGCCTGGGTGTCAGGCAAAGAGAAAGGTGCCACAGGTCGTCCTGTGCCGATGCTGGTGCAGTTTTTGCTGAACCGGAGCAGTTAACCGGAGAAGGGGCAGCCCAAACGCTGCCCCCCCCCTGCTGAGATGCACAGACGAGGCTCTATGACCCAAGTTACCTTCTACCTGCTGGAGAACCACCCGCTAAGCCCTGAGCAGTTTGCCTGCCGACTCATTGACAAAGCCTGGCGCAACGGCCTGCCCATGCATATCCACACGGCGGACGAACACAGTTGCCAGTACATGGATCAACTGCTCTGGTCATGGCGGGAATGCAGCTTTTTGCCCCACGGGACCATCAGCGACCCGCACCAGCAATACCCGATCACCCTGGGATTCAGCCAGCCTGCACTGGAACAGAAGCGACTGCTGATCAACCTCAGCTCACAGGTGCCGGATTTTTTCCGGGACTTCGCCCGGGTCTGTGAAGTGGTGGTTGAGGATCAGAAGGCCATTTCCAGGGCAAAGTTCCGTGCCTATCGCCAAGCGGGAACAGAACCGGAGGTTCACCCCATGAAAGGTTTATCCCCCCGTAGCAATTGACGACTGACAGCGGCAAAACCAGCAAAGACGCTCACGGCACCAGCAAATAGTGACGATGTCTCGGGCAGTTCGAAAACATGCCAATCGAAAACCCCTGCCAACACAAAACTTACCAATGCTTGGATTTTTTCATTGGGTGAGGTGATCCACTGGAAAGGACGCCTTTGTCCCGCAGAGCCCTCTCAAGTTTCTCACTCAGATCCCTGCGTTTCAGTTCCTCCAGCGGTTTCAGCAGATCAGTAGTGCTTCCTCCTCTCTTGGCAAACTCATGCAACAAAATCATGACCTTAGTTTCAGATATTGCGCAGTTATTCCGCTCAAAAAGCAGTTCGTAATTGTAACCATCCGGAAACTTAAGTTTGATGCCTATACCGGAGCCAAATCCCAAGTGTTTCACCACAACGGTGTATACCATCGGGAAATCAAATTTCGCATTTGCCGACGCCTCCGGCGCACTGAACGAGCAGCATTCCACATCAATATTCTCAAGAGCGGCATGGAGTTGCAGAATATTAGCCTGATACAGAATGTCGCACGACCAGAAAAGATGCAAATCAGCGATTCCCTGGTCAGAGCCTTTAGTCAGAAAGTACTTCTGAAAAAATGCGTTTTTTACTTGTGTTGGACTGCTGCTGCTTCTCCTGGCATCGCAATATTCCGAATAAAGGCCGCAGGCAAAAGAAAAGGAACGAACGTCCACTTCACTAATAAAATCCAGCCTTTCAATCAGCCGGCCTAACTTGGGGTATTGCTGACTAAAACTCGGCGGGGTAGCTCCATCAGCCATCGGCGGGTTAGCTCCATCAGCCAATAGAATCCGATCATTCAGTTTGGACGCCAGGGCATTATGACACTCCACTACGCGCATAATAACCTCCTTTCGATCAGAGGAAGACACGTGAGCAATTATCCCAAGTATTTTGTTGGCATAATCCCCTACACTCCGTACCGACTGTTGTCCGGGATCGCATTCGCTATAAGGTGGCGGCGGCCCAAGAGGTGGCTGTGGCTGCGCCCCAAAATTCAAACCACTGGTTCCTGGAACAGATTGCATAACTGTAACCTCGTAATAATTATTGGGATTACCTCTGCACAGACCAGTGCAAAGCAAAAGAAGGAAACATTGCCTGTTTGTACAACGTCCCTATCTGCTAAGACAACAAAGCAACAGTAAAGTTGCAAAACAGCATCACCAACTCTCCACCTCATCAGCCGGCCGCGATGTCGCTTCCCGATTCATATTGACAGTGTATAATTGCCGGTTTATCCAAACCCAGCATCCGATATCATCTGGAAACACTGGAACAGCTACTGGAACAGCAGTTATGGAAAAGACGTTCAATCCTCAAGCCATCGAACGCACCCTCTACCAGCAATGGGAAGAACAGGGCTACTTTGCTCCGGTCGCTGAGCAACCGGGCCATGCCCCGTCCTACACCATTATGATCCCTCCGCCAAACGTCACCGGTAGCCTGCACATGGGTCATGCTTTCCAGGACTCCATTATGGATGCCCTGACTCGCTACCACCGCATGAAAGGCCACAATACCCTGTGGCAGGTGGGCACCGACCACGCCGGTATTGCCACCCAGATGGTGGTTGAACGCAAAATTCTGGCCGAAGAAGGCAAAACCCGTCATGACTACGGTCGCCAAGCCTTTACCGACAAAATCTGGGAATGGAAAGAGGAATCTGGCGGCACCATCACCCGTCAGCTGCGCCGACTGGGCGCTTCGGTGGATTGGGATACCGAGCGCTTCACCATGGATAAAGGCTTTTACGCCGCCGTACAGGAAGTGTTTGTCCGATTATACGAAGACGACCTGATTTACCGGGGCAAGCGCCTGGTCAACTGGGACCCGAAACTGCACACCGCCATCTCTGACCTGGAAGTAGAAAATAAAGAAGTCCGGGGCCATATGTGGCACTTGCGCTACCCACTGGCTGACGGCGAAAAAACCGCCGGCGGCAAAGACTACATTGTCGTCGCCACCACCCGCCCGGAAACCATGCTCGGCGATACCGGCGTGGCGGTCAATCCGGACGATGAACGCTACCAGGCACTGATTGGCAAAGAGATTATCCTACCGCTGGTCAACCGTCGTATACCCATCGTCGCCGATGAACACGCAGACATGGAAAAAGGCACCGGCTGCGTCAAAATCACCCCGGCCCACGACTTTAATGACCACGAAGTAGGCAAACGTTGCCAGCTGCCCATGGTCAATGTGATGACTCTGAACGGCGACATCCGCCAGCAGGGCAAGGCTTACAACGTCGACGGCACCGTTAACAGCGACATTGACACCACCATTCCCGAAGCTTACCGGGGGCTGGAACGCTTTGCCGCCCGCAAGCAGATTGTTGCCGACTTTGACGCTCTCGGCCTGCTGGAAAAAATAGACGACCATACTCTTATGGTTCCCTACGGCGACCGCTCCGGTGTGGTAATTGAACCACTACTGACTGATCAATGGTTTGTCCGTGCCGCACCGCTGGCCCAACCGGCCATTGAGGCGGTAGAAGACGGCCGCATTCAGTTTGTACCAAAGCAGTACGAAAACATGTACTTCTCCTGGATGCGTGATATCCAGGACTGGTGTATCTCCCGCCAACTCTGGTGGGGTCACCGCATTCCAGCCTGGTACGACGAGCAGGGTAACGTTTACGTCGGGCGCACTGAGGATGAAGTACGCAGCAAGTACAACATTCCGTCGCCAGTGGTGCTGATGCAGGACGACGATGTGCTGGACACCTGGTTCTCCTCAGCCCTGTGGACCTTTGGCACCCTGGGCTGGCCGGAACAGACCGACCGCCTCAAGACCTTCCACCCCACCGATGTACTGGTCACCGGTTTTGACATCATCTTCTTCTGGGTTGCCCGGATGATCATGATGACCATGCACTTTATGAAAGACGACGACGGTCAACCACAGGTACCGTTCAAATACGTCTACGTCACTGGCCTGATTCGCGATGAACACGGCGAAAAGATGTCCAAGTCCAAGGGCAACGTGCTGGACCCGCTGGATATGATTGACGGCATCGACCTGGAATCTCTGGTGGCCAAGCGCTGTGGCAACATGATGCAGCCTCAACTGGCCGAGAAGATCGAAAAGCGCACCCGCGCCACCTTCCCGGACGGTATCTCTGCCCACGGCACTGACGCCCTGCGCTACACCCTGTACTCCCTGGCCTCCACCGGCCGGGATATTAACTGGGATATGAACCGGCTGGAAGGCTACCGCAACTTCTGCAACAAAATCTGGAACGCCGCCAACTATGTAAAAATGCACACCGACGATCAGGACACTGGCCTGAACAACGAGCCGGTGGCTCTGACGCTGGCCGATCGCTGGATTATCTCCCGCTTGCAGCGGGTTGCTGCACAGGTAGCGAAAAACCTGGCCGAGTTCCGTCTGGATCACGCATCACAGAATCTCTACGACTTTGTCTGGAACGAGTACTGTGCCTGGTATCTGGAGCTGTCCAAACCGGTGCTGTGGAATGACGATGCCCCGGCGGCACAAAAGCGCGGCACCCGTCGTACACTTGTCACGGTGCTGGAGAGCATTGTCCGCCTGATGCACCCGTTCATGCCATTTATCACCGAAGAGATCTGGCAGAACATCAAAGTCAGTGCCGGCGTTACCGGTGACACCCTGATGCTGCAAAGCTATCCGGTCGCTGACCCGGCCTTGATCGATGCGGCTGCCGAGCACGATATTGAGTGGCTGAAATCGTTTATTACCAGCATCCGTAATATCCGTGCTGAACTGAACATTGGCCCAAGCAAGCCGCTGAATGTACTGCTGCGCAATACCTCAGCAGACGACGTTGAACGTCTTGATAATAACCTCACCTTCCTGAAGTCACTGGCCAAACTGGAATCGGTTAAAGTACTGGCAACCGGCGAAGAAGCCCCCATGGCCACCACACAACTGGTGGGAGCCATGGAAGTGCTGGTGCCAATGGCTGGGCTTATCGACAAAACCAAAGAAGAAGCACGCCTGAACAAGGAGATTGAGCGTCTGGCCAAAGAGGTTGCCCGGTTTGCAGGCAAGCTGAATAACGAGAAGTTTATCAGCAAGGCACCGGCCGACGTGGTGGCCAAAGAGCAGGCAAAGATGGCTGAAGCGCAAACGGCAAAGGCCAAGCTGGAAGAGCAGCTTGAAGCAATTAAAGCGCTCTAAGGGAGGTAGTAAACAGATTCATACCACCGTTCACACTGAGCCTGTCGAAGTGTGCTGCCCGCATCCTTCGACAGGCTCAGGATGAACGCCCTTCGACAGGCTCAGGATGAACGCCCTTCGACAGGCTCAGGATGAACGCCCTTCGACA